>Ga0315287_10000192_pt1 | contig 53320 bp, 48 predicted proteins | sample YL17G11_0_MG_FD_205037 | JGI IMG/M metagenome (GOLD analysis project Ga0315287, IMG submission 205037) | Sediment microbial communities from Yellowstone Lake, YNP, Wyoming, USA - YL17G11_0 | ecosystem: Environmental > Aquatic > Freshwater > Lake > Sediment | place: USA: Wyoming | collected...
GGCAACGGCGGCCATCTCGTCACCGTCAACAACTACCTCGCCCGCCGCGACTCGCAGTGGATGGGCCATGTCTACACCTGGCTCGGTCTCACGGTCGGCTGCATCGACGACACCGAACCGGGGTCGCCTGAGCGCCGCGCCGCATACAACTGCGACATCACCTACGGCACGAACAACGAGTTCGGCTTCGACTACCTGCGCGACAACATGGTGTTCTCGGTGGACCAGCGGGTCCAGCGGGTGCACGTGTACGCGATCATCGACGAGGTGGACTCGATCCTCATCGACGAAGCCCGGACGCCGCTCATCATCTCGGGGGCGGTCACCAGCGAGAAGGACACCAAGTACGCGGAGCTCAACCGGACGGTGCAGGGGCTCGTACGGCGCCAGGTGGAGGTCGCCAACGACCTCGTCGCCGAGGCGGAGAAGCTCTGGGCGCGCGGCGAGGAGTACCCCGCGGCGGTGAAGGCCTACCAGGCCCAACTCGGCATGCCGAAGCACAAACGGCTGCTGAAATTCGTGAACGAGCAGGGCGTGAAGAAGACGGTCCAGCGCGTCGGGCTGGACCACATCGCGGACCGGAAACTCCCCGCGAAGGAGCAGAGGCTCCGGGACCTCGAGGAGGTCCTCTACTGCGTCCTGGACGAGAAGGGCCACTCCGTCCACCTGACGGACAAGGGCGTGGAGCTGCTCTCACCGGACGACCCGATGCTGTTCATCGTGCCGGACCTCTCCCAGGAGGTGGTGCGGATCGACGAGGACGAGCGGCTCACCGCCGCCGAGAAGCTCGAGCGGCGCCAGCAGCTCGAGGCCGACTACGCGACGAAGAGCGAGAAGCTCAACATCGTCCACCAGCTCCTGCGCGCCCACGCCCTGTACGAGAAGGACGTGGACTACGTCGTGCAGGAGGGGCAGATCTTCATCGTCGACGAGTTCACGGGCCGCATCCTGCCGGGCCGCCGCTGGTCGGACGGTCTGCACCAGGCCGTCGAGGCGAAGGAGGCGGTGGAGGTGAAGAGCGAGACGCAGACGCTCGCCACGATCACCATCCAGAACTACTTCCGGATGTACGCCAAGCTCGCCGGCATGACCGGCACGGCCGAGACCGAGGAGACCGAGTTCTTCAAGATCTACGGCCTCGAGGTGTCGGTCATCCCGACCAACCGGCCGGTGCGGCGCATCGACAGGCACGATCTGGTCTACAAGACCCGGCGCGAGAAGTACAACGCCATCGGCGAGGAGGTGGAGCGCCTCCACGGGCGGAAGCTCCCCGTGCTGGTGGGCACGGTGAGCGTCGAGGCGTCGGAGACGCTGTCGCGGATGCTGAAGCGGCGCGGCCTCAAGCACGAGGTGCTGAACGCGAAGTACCACCAGCGCGAGGCCGAGATCGTCGCGATGGCCGGGCAGCCGGCCGCCATCACCATCGCGACCAACATGGCCGGCCGCGGGACCGACATCAAACTCGGCCCCGGCGTGACGCAGTGCCGGGTCTGCGGCATCCGCTCGCGCCAGGCGCCGTTCGGTCAGGTCATCGAGGGGCCGGACCTCGCCTGGGAGGAGATCCAGCGGCGCGAGTGCATGACCGACCCGCCGTGCGGCCTCCAGATCATCGGCACCGAGCGGCACGAGGCCCGGCGCATCGACCGCCAGCTGCGCGGCCGCTCGGGCCGCCAGGGCGACCCCGGCGCGACGATGTTCTTCCTCTCGCTCGAAGACGACCTGATGCGGCTGTTCGGCTCGGACCGCATCGCCGGGATGATGGACAAGCTGGGGGCGGAGGAGGGCGAGGTCATCACGCACCCGCTCGTCACGCGGTCGATCGAGAGCGCGCAGAAGCGGATCGAGCTGCAGAACTTCCAGGCGCGGAAGCGACTCCTCGAGTACGACGACGTGATGAACCAGCAGCGGGAGGTCGCGTACTCGCTGCGGCTGTTCGCGCTCGAGGGCGGGGAAGAGCTCAAGGCCGAGGCGATCCGGATGGTGGACGGCGCGATCGAGCGGATGGCGAACGAGACCACCGCCGCGGGCCGGCTGCCGGAGCAGTGGGACCTCGAGACGCTCTACGCGATGCTGCAGCGCCGGTTCCTGGTGCTGGTGCCGGAGCTGCGGGTCGGTCGCGTGTCGTCGAAGCAGGAGCTGTTCGAGACGGTGCGGCGCCAGGCGCGCGAGGCGTTCCACCGGCGCATCCAGGCCTTCGACTCCTACGGGCAGCAGCTCGGCGTGGAGCGGCTGGCGGAGCAGATCCTGAGCCAGGTGATGCTGCGGGTGATCGACGAGAAGTGGAAGGATCACCTGTACGATCTGGACCAGCTGCGGAACGCCATCACCTATCGGGCGTGGGGCCAGAAGGACCCGCTGGTCGAGTACAAGAAGGACGCCTACGACATGTTCGTGGAGCTGATGGCGGACCTCAGGCTCACGTTCGCCGAGCAATTCCTCGCCCGCGTGCAGGTGACCGCCGCGCCGCCGCCGCCGGTGGCGTTGCCCGTGGCCCGGACGTACACGGGGCCGGCCGCTCTGGAAGAGGGCGAGCCGGTCGTCCGCCGCGAGGTCGCGGGTGGGATGGTGGCGCCCGACGCCGCGGTGCCGCGGAGCCGGCCGCCGCTGGGTGGCGCATTGGCGCCCAGCCAGGCGGCCACGCTGCGGGCGGCGGGCATCTCGCCCACGCCGCGGGCCCCGGCCGGGGCGGGATCGGCGGCCAAGGTGGGGCGCAACGACCCGTGCCCGTGCGGTTCGGGCAAGAAGTACAAGAAGTGCCACGGCGCGGGAGCGTAGCGCCGAGAATCGCGCCGCTCTGCCGACCTTCGCGCCCGCCGTTCGCGGCGGGCGCCGCATATTGGGGGCATGAGTCCCGTGCTGAAGGAGACACCGATCGTGGACCGGCCCCGCGAGCGGCTCTACCGCCTCGGCCCCGGCGCATTGACCAACGCGGAACTCCTCGGCATTCTCCTCTCCACGGGCCGCGCGGGGCATTCGGCGTCCGACGTCGCGGCCACCCTGCTGAACGAGGGCGGGCCGGCGCTGGGGGACTTGGCGCGCCGCGCGCCGGCCGAGCTGGCCCGCACCACCGGGATCGGCGCGGCGAAGGCGTCGCGCGTCGCGGCCGCGCTCGAGCTGGGGCGCCGCCTCCAGGAAGACGGCCGGGGCGAGCGCGTGAGGATCCGCGCGGCGGCTGACGTGTACCGGTACTATGCGCCGCGTCTCGCCGACCTGCCGGCGGAGGAGTTCCACGTCCTGGCGCTCGACACCCAGAGCGGCGTCCTGCGCGACCTGCTCGTGACCCGAGGGCTCTTGAACGCATCGCTGGTGCACCCCCGAGAGGTCTTCCGCGGCGCCATCGCCGAGGCGGCGGCAGGTATCATCGTGGTGCACAACCACCCCTCGGGCGACCCCACCCCGTCGGCCGACGACCGCGCCGCGACCCGCCAGCTCGTCGAGGCCGGGCGCGTCCTCGACGTCCCCGTGTACGACCACGTCGTGATCGGGGCGGGCCGGTACGTCAGCTTCGCGGAGGCCGGGCTGCTGTGACGGTCACCCGCGTCCCCGCGATCCCGGGCTTCTCCGAGGCGCTCGAGCGCTACCCCGGCCGGCTCGACCTCGACCTCATCGAGCGCGCCTACCGCTTCGGCGCCGCCGCCCACCACGGGCAGGTGCGCCTCTCCGGCGAGGAGGCGGTCTCCCACGGCGTCGCCGTCGCGCGCATCCTGGTCGAGCAGCACCTCGACTCCGTGTCGGTCGCGTGCGGGCTGCTCCACGACGTCCTCGAAGACACCGAGGTCAAGCTCGAGGACCTCGAGCGCGAGTTCGGCGCTGAGGTCGCGTCCATCGTGGACGGGCTCACGAAGCTGGCCACCCTCACCTTCCGCTCCACGGCCGAGGAGCAGGTCGAGAACTACCGCAAGCTGCTGCTCTCCGTCGCCAAGGACGCGCGGGTCATCATCATCAAGCTCGCCGACCGCCTGCACAACATGCGGACGCTCGAGCACCTGCCGGAGGAGAAGCGGGAGCGGATCGCCCTCGAGACGCGGGAGCTGTACGCGGCGCTGGCGCACCGCTTCGGGATGGCGGATGTCCGGGCGGAGCTCGAGGACCTGGCCTTCAAGTTCCTCGAGCCGGAGGAATACCAGACCCTCGCGAGCAAGGTCCAGTCCCAGCGGGCTGAGCGCGAGGAGCTGATCACCCGGATGCAGGGACCGCTCCGTCGCGAGCTGGAGCGGGCCGGGATCGCCGAGGTCGAGGTCACGGGCCGGCCCAAGCACCTGTGGTCGGTCTACAAGAAGATCGTGAAGCGCGGTGTGCCGTTCGAAGAGATCCTGGACCTGATGGCGATCCGGCTGCTGGTGAACAGCGTGCCCGAGTGCTACCACGCGCTCGGCGTCATCCACGCCCGCTGGACGCCGCTCCAGGAACGGATCAAGGACTACATCGCCCAGCCGAAGTCCAACGGCTACCAGTCGCTGCACACCACGATCTTCGGACCGGGCGGCCACCTCTACGAGATCCAGATCCGCACCCGCGAGATGCACGAGACGGCGGAGTACGGCATCGCGGCGCATTGGCTCTACAAGGAAGGCCGGCTCCAGGACGACCTGGACCGCCACCTCACCTGGTTCCGCCAGCTCCTCGAGCACCAGCAGGACGTGCACACACCCGAGGAGTTCCTCGAGTTCCTGAAGATCGATCTCTACCAGGACGAGATCTTCATCTTCACGCCCGAGGGCGACGTCAAGCAGCTGCCCAGGAGCGCGACGCCGATCGATTTCGCCTTCGCGGTACATACCGAGGTGGGCTACCGCTGCCACGGCGCCAAGGTGAACGGCCGCATCGCGCCCCTCCACCGCCAGCTCAAGAACGGCGAGACGGTCGAGATCCTGACGTCGCCCGCGGCCCGCCCCTCGCGCGACTGGCTCTCCCACGTCCGCACGGGCCGCGCGCGGCAGAAGATCAGGCAATGGCTGCGCCAGGAGGAGGCGGCGGCGTCGGTGACGCTGGGTCAGGAGATCCTCGACCGCGAGCTCCGGCTCCGGCGCATCGCGAAACCCGACGACGAGACCCTGAAGCGAGCCGCCGCGAAGCTCAACCACCCGGATGCGGCGCACCTCCAGGCCGCGCTCGGCCGCGGCGACATCGCGTTCGGCCAGCTGCTGTCGGCGCTCTTCCCCGACCTGCCGGCCGAGGCGGCGCTGCCGCCCAAGCCGGGCGCGATCGGCCGCCTGGTGCAGCGGATGAGGGTCGGGCGCGGCGTCCGCATCCAGGGCGTGGACGGGCTGATGGTGCGGTACTCCGCGTGCTGCCAGCCGGTGCCCGGCGACCCGGTGACGGGTTACGTGACGCACGGACGCGGCATCAGCATCCACCGGGTGGACTGCCCCAACCTCCTCGCGCTGGGCGATGAGCCCGAGCGGCGTCTCGACCTCGACTGGCAGGAGTCGGAGGGTGAGGTCTTCACCGTGCGGCTGGTGCTGGCGGGCGAGGACCGGCGCGGCCTGTACGCCGACGTGTGCTCGGCGGTGTCGCAGGCGGGCACCAACATCCGCTCCATCGAGTTGACCAGCGGTGAGGGCGGGATGACGGGGTCGGTCGTGGTCGAGGTCGAGAGCCTCACCCACCTCAACAAGGTCATCAAGGCGATCCGCCGGGTGAAGGGCGTCGTCGAGGTCCGGCGACGCGACCGCGCCATCGCGTGAGCCCGTTCCAGCTCGTCGCTCCCTTCGAACCCGCCGGCCATCAGCCGCGGGCAATCGCCGAACTCGTGCGCGGCTTCGCCCGCGGCGACCGGCACCAGGTCCTCCTCGGCGTCACCGGCTCCGGCAAGACGATGACGGTGGCGCACGTCGTCCAGCAGCTCGGTCGGCCCGCGCTCGTCCTCTCGCACAACAAGACGCTGGCGGCCCAGCTCTACGGCGAGCTGAAGTCGTTCTTCCCGGACAACGCGGTGGAGTACTTCATCTCGTACTACGACTACTACCAGCCCGAGGCGTACGTCCCGCAGACCGACACGTACATCGAGAAGGACGCGTCGATCAACAAGGACATCGAGCGCCTGCGCCTGCGCACCACGTCCAGCCTCGTGGAGCGGGACGACGCGGTGGTCGTGGCGACGGTCTCGGCCATCTACGGGCTCGGCGATCCCGTCGAGTACAAGCAGCAGCTGCTGCGCCTGGCCGTCGGCGAGACCGTCGGCCGGCGGCCCATCCTGGAGAAACTGGTCGACATCCGCTATCAGCGGAACGACATCGCCTTCGAGCCGGGCGCGTTCCGCGTCCGCGGCGACGTCATCGAGATCTACCCGGCGTACGAGGAGCAAGCGGTGCGTCTCGAGCTGTGCGGCGATCAGGTCGAGCGCATCACGAAGATCGACCCGCTGACGGGCAAAGCCGTCGCGCAGCTCGAGCGGTGCGCGATCTACCCGGCCACCCACTTCGTCACGGACCGCGGCAACCTCGAGCGCGCCATCGGCGCGATCCGCTTGGAGCTGGTCGAGCGGCTGCGGGAGCTGCGGACGGCGGGGAAGCTCCTCGAGGCGCAGCGGCTCGAGTCGCGGACCACCTTCGACATCGAGATGCTCCTGGAGGCCGGCACTTGCCACGGCATCGAGAACTACAGCCGCCACATCTCGGGGCGGGCGCCCGGCGAGCGGCCGGCGGTGCTGATGGACTTCTTCCCCGACGACTTCCTCGTCGTTGTGGACGAGTCGCACGTCACGGTGCCGCAGCTCAACGCGATGTACAACGGCGACCGGTCGCGGAAGGAGACCCTCGTCGAGTACGGCTTCCGCCTGCCGTCGGCGCTCGACAACCGGCCGCTGCGCTACCAGGAGTTCCTCGCGTTCGCCCCGCGGATCCTCTTCGTGTCGGCGACACCGGGCCCGGAGGAGCTGCGGCTGAGCGGCGGCGTAGTGGTCGAGCAGCTGGTGCGGCCGACCGGCCTCATCGATCCGGACGTGGAAGTGCGGCCGGTCGCCGGTCAGGTGGACGACCTGTTGAAGGAGATCCGCCTCCGCGAGCGGCGCGGCGAACGGGTCCTCGTCACGACGCTCACCAAGCGGATGGCCGAGGACCTGACCGACTACCTGAGCCAGGTCGGCGTGCGCGTGCGCTACATGCACTCCGACATCGACGCCATCGAGCGGATGGACATCGTCCGCGGCCTCCGGCTCGGCGAGTTCGACGTGCTGGTGGGCATCAACCTCCTCCGCGAGGGTCTCGACCTGCCCGAGGTCTCGCTCGTGGCGGTGCTCGACGCGGACCAGGAGGGTTTTCTCCGCTCACGGACGGCGCTCATCCAGACGGCGGGCCGCGCCGCGCGGAACGTGCGGGGGAGGGCCATCCTCTATGCGGAGCGCGTGACCGACTCGATGCGGGCCGCGCTCGAGGAGATGGAACGCCGTCGGGTCGTCCAGCGGGCGTTCAACCTCGAGCACGGCATCACACCGCGGTCCATCGTGAAGTCGGTGGCCGAGATCCGCTTCACCACCCGCGTGGCCGACGCGCGCGAGGATCCGGTGCCGCGGGCCGAGCCGCTCGCGCTCCTGGGCAAGGCGGCGGCCGACTGGACGAACGCCGACCCCGCCGAGCGCGCGGCGCTGTTCGCGCTGCTCGAGCAGGAGATGCGGAAGGCGGCCGACGACCTCGACTACGAGCTGGCCGCGCAGATCCGCGACCAGATCATGGACTTGAAAGCGGCCGGCTCGGGCGCACCGGCGCACCGGCGCACCGGCGCACCGGCGCCGCGCGGCGGCGGGCGTGGCGGCCGTGCTCGTTGACGAGGCGTCGCTCGGGGCGTGGGGCCGCGAGTTCGCCCGCAACCTCGGGCCGCCCGCGGCCGTGGGACTCTCGGGCGACCTCGGCACGGGCAAGACCACGCTGATCCGCGCCATCGCGGCGGGGCTCGGCGTGTCCGCTCCCGTGACCAGCCCCACCTTCGCCCTGGTGCACCGTTACGACGGCGCGGCGTGCATCGTCTACCACGTGGACGGCTACCGCCTCAGGCGCCCCGCCGAAGCGATCGACCTCGGCCTCGACGACATGCTCCGCGAGAGCGACGCCGTGATCCTGATCGAGTGGCCCGAGCGCCTCGGTGCGGCGGCGCCGCCCCTGACGCACCGCATCGTGCTGGCGTACACGGACGACGACCTGGTGCGCCGCCTGGACGTCGCGTGATCCTCGCCCTCGAGACCGCCACCGACTTCCCGTGCCTGGCCCTTGGCACGCCGGACGACCCGGGAGAGGACGCCCGCCTCGCCGACCGCCGCGCCCTCTCGCGGGACATCGAGCGCCTGGCGGCGGGACTCCTCGCCTCGCGTGGCATCGAGGTGCGGGCCTTGCGGGGCGTGCTGGTCGCGGACGGGCCAGGCTCGTTCACCGGGCTGCGGATCGGCGCCGCCTTCGCCAAGGGGCTGTGCCGCGTACTGGGCGTGCCGCTCTTCACGGCTCCCTCGCTCCTGGGCGCCGCGGCGCGGGCCGTCGCGGCGGCGGGATGCGCGCCGCCGCTGGAAGTGGTCGCCCGCTACGACGCGCTCCGGGGCGAGTGCTACCGCGCCGTCTACCGCATCGGGACGGGTGGCGTGGAGATTCTCGCCGCTCCGGCCCTGGTCCCCGCCGGTTCGGGAACGGAGGGCTTCGGCGCGCGCACCCTCGCAGCCACCGAACACCACGCATCGGCGGCGGCGCTGCTCGGTCTCGTCGGTCGTCCCGGCGGACCTGTGGCCATCACCGATCCTCTCGCCTGGCAACCAGCGTACGGGCGGCCGGCCGAGGCTGAAGCCCGGAGACTCGCGCGCGAACGTGACGGCACGGCGCGCTAGGCCGCTCACCGCGGCGGATCTCGACTCGGTGGCCGCCATCGAGCGCGAGGCCTTCACCGATCCCTGGTCGCGCCGGGCGTTCGGCGACCTCCTCGGCCTCGAATACGTGCGCGGCTTCGTCGTGGAGCAGGGTGGCGGCACGATCGTCGGCTACGCCGTGTGCTCCCAAGTGGCCGACGAGGGCGAGATCCTGAACTTCGCGACCGCCCCCATCGCCCGCCGGAAGGGAGTCGGACGGGCATTGCTCGCCGCCGTGCTCCAGTGGCTTGGCGAGCGCGGGGCCGCGAAGGTGTTCCTCGAGGTCCGCCGGTCTAACGAGGCCGCCATCGCGACGTACGCAGCCGCTGGATTCGCGACGCTCGGCGTGCGTCCGAATTACTACCGAAGACCGACCGAAGACGCGCTCACGATGGTGCTGGACCGCGCCTCCGAAAACGCGCGGAAATGATGTCGCGGCGCGGTTTTTTGGTTGACAAAAACCCTTGTCCCGCACTAACTTCGGGCCTGTCCGTGGTACCCGAGCATAGCGCGGGGAGGGTCAGATGAGTCGCAGTCTCAACAAGGCGAGTTTGATTGGCAACCTCGGAGCCGATCCCGAGGTCCGCACCACCAGCAACGGCAGCCGGGTCGCGTCGTTCTCGCTCGCCACCAGCCGCCAGTGGACGACGCAGGGCGGTGAGAAGCAGGAGAAGACCGAGTGGCACCGCTGCGTGGCGTGGAACTCGTCGCGCGGGACCGGTCTCGCGGATACCATCGAGAAGTACGTGAAGAAGGGTGACCGCGTGTACGTGGAGGGCCGGATCGAGTACCGGACCTACGAGGACAAGGAAAAGCAGACGCGATACGTCACGGAGATCAACGTCCGCGAGCTCGTGATGCTCTCCGGCCGGCCCGACGGGGCCGGTGGTGCCGATCAGGGTGCGCGACGCGCTGGCGCCGCCCCCGCGGCGGGCAAGCACGAGCCGGAGGCGGGCAAGAAGGCCACGGACGGGTCTTTCGACGACTTCCCAGGGGCGCTTGATGAGGAGGACGACGATCTGCCGTTCTGACGGCTCGCGGTTCGCGGTAGCTATCGCGCTGCTGGTGGTCGCGGGTCCCCTCGTGGCGCAGCAGCCGGCGCCGGCGCAGCGTCCGGTCGAGCAGGCCCGGCGCGCCGCGCAGCAGGCTCAGCCAGCGCAGCAGGCACCGGTGGCCCAGCCGGCGCCCCAGACCCCGGCGGGCCAGGGGCAGGGCTGGGCCGCCATTCCGCCCACGCACACCGTCCAGCAGGGCGAGACGCTGTGGTCGCTGGCGCAGCAGTTCCTGGGCGACCCGCTGCTGTGGCCGGAGATCTACCGCCTCAACACCGATGTCGTCGAAGACCCGCACTGGATCTTCCCCGGGGAGGAGCTGCGGCTCGTGCCCGGCGAGCAGCCCTCAGGCGGGAATCTCGCGGTCACGCCCGGCGTCGACTCGACGCGGGGCGCGGCACCGGTCGGACGCGCGGTGGAACCCGCCCCGTGGCCCACGATCTTCGCCCAGGGCGGCGCACGGCCCCAGCAGGTCCAAGTGCAGATGGATGAGGAGCGCGCGTACCGCGCGGTGCGCGAGGGCGAGTACTACGCGTCGGGGTTCGTCGCGGACAGCCGCTTGCTCCCCAGCGGGACGCTCGTAGGCAACACGGAGCGCTCGGCCATCCGGCGCCTGTCGTCCAGGCTCACGGCGGCGATCCTCACCAACGTGGTGGTGGCCCCGCCGGCCGGGGAGACGTTCCGCCGCGGGGACATGCTGCTCACCTTCACCGTCGACCGCACCATACCCGGCTACGGCGAGGTGATCGTCCCCACGGGCCTGCTGCGCGTCACTTCCGACGGCGAGCCGGGCGGCAGCGCCCCCGCCAGGGTGGTCGGCGTGTACGGTCCGGTGAACAGCGGGCAGCGTCTGATCAAGGTCCCCGCATTCACTTTTGCGGCCGCCGGGCGCCCGCAGCCAACGGACAGCGGAGTCATGGGCGAGGTCATCGGCACTCGCCGCGGCGGCGAGCTCTCTACGGTGCAGGACGTCCTGTTCATCAGCCGCGGTGCCGACGACGGCGTGCGCCTCGGCGACATCTTCCGCATCAGCTCCGCGCCCGACCCGGCGAGAGGGGGGCTCGTGCGGGAGCAGGCGGAGGTGGTGGTCGTGAACACGCGCCCCAACACGGCGACGTGCATCGTCGTCCAGGTGAGCCAGCCGGACATCCGTCCCGGTGCCACCGCGCGGCAGGTCCGCCGCATGCCTTCGTGACCGACGGACCCGCCGCCCCGGCTGGTTCGCCCTTCCTGAGAGTTCCCTTTGTGAAGCGTCGCGTCCTGGTGAGCGGAGGCGCCGGGTTCATCGGCTCCCACGTCGCCGAGGCGTTCCTCGGCGCCGGATGGGACGTCACCGTCCTCGACAATCTGTCCCGCGGTCGGATGCAGAACGTGCCCTCAGGGGCCGCGTTCCTGCGGCTCGACGTCGGCTCCCTCGAGGCGCGCGAGGTCATCGCCTCGGGCCGCTTCGACGCCATCAGCCACCATGCGGCACAGGTGGACGTGCGCGTTTCGGTAGCCGACCCCGTGCTCGACGCCGAGGAGAACATCCTCGCTTTCCTCAACCTGCTAGAGGGGGCGCGCGCCGGCGGCGTGCGCCGCGTCGTCGCCATCTCCTCCGGCGGGGTGGTCTACGGTGAGCGGCGGCCGCCGCACCCGGAGACCGCCCCGAAGCTGCCGCTCTCGCCGTACGGCGTGAGCAAGCTCACGGGCGAGCACTACCTGGCCTGCTACGCGCAGCTCTACGGCCTGGAGGGTGTGGCGCTGCGGTACGGCAACGTCTACGGGCCGCGCCAGGACCCGCACGGAGAGGCGGGGGTGGTCGCCATCTTCGGCAACCGCCTGCGTGCGGGACAGTCGCTCACGGTGTACGGCGACGGCGAGCAGACGCGGGACTACGTGTACGTCTCGGACGTGGCGCGCGCGAACCTCCTGGCCGCGGAAGCCGACCTGCCGCCGCGCGACGGGACCATCGACGCACGCGCGTTCAACATCGGCACCGGCGTGCAGACGTCGGTCAACGAACTCGCCTCCGGGATGATCGCGGCGTCCGGCGTGAGCGTCGGCGCGGAGCGCGCGCCCGCCCGTACGGGTGAGCTGCTCGCGAGCGCGCTGATCGTAGAGAAGGCGGGCCGGCTCCTGGGCTGGACGCCGCGCGTCAGCCTCGCGGAGGGGCTGCGCGCGACGTACGAGTGGATGGTGAAGGAGGCCCCGTGATCCTGCAGGTGGGTGGCGCGGTCCCCACGACCGAGCTCGAGCTCATCGCCCAGTCGAGCTTCGCCACCAAGGTCGTCCTCGCCATCCTCGTGGTCTTCTCCGCCGTCTCGTGGTTCCTGATCTTCGCCAAGATGTGGCAGTTCCGGCGGCTGCGGCGCGCGGCGGACACCTTCTTCCGCGCGGTAGCGCACGCCACGCGGCTCGACGAGGCCGACGAGGCGGTATCGGCGATGCCGGCCTCGCCCTACACGCGGCTCTTCAAGGAGGGCATCACCTTCTTCACGGAGATCCGCCCCGGCGGCCTGCACCGCGCGCGGGACCGCACCGAGGCGCTGACGCCCACGCAGCTCGAGGCGCTGAAGATGGTGCTGGACTCCCAGGTGGATGCCGAGCACGACCAGCTCGGGCGGTTCATCCCGTGGCTCGCGACCTTCGGATCGGTGAGCCCGCTGATGGGTCTCCTCGGCACGGTGCTCGGTGTGATGGACGCGTTCGTCGGGATCGCGACGAGCGGGGCGGGGAACATCGCGGCGGTGGCGCCGGGCGTCGCCGAAGCGCTGGTCACGACGGTGGCCGGTCTGGCCGTCGCGATCCCGGCCGTGATCGCCTTCAACATCTTCACCGCGCGGCAGAACTTCATCGCCGCCGAGCTCGAGGGCTTCGCGCGGGAACTCATCGTGACGCTCGCGCGGGAAGGCCATCTGTAGGATGCCCGCACGGCGCCGTGCACGGGCTCCGCTCAACGCGGACATCAACGTCACGTCGCTGGTGGACGTGGCGTTCGTGCTCCTGATCATCTTCATGATCACCGCGCCCATGATGCAGGGCGGCGTCGAGGTGCGGTTGCCGCGCGCCGAGGCGCGGGCGATGGCGCCGAGGCAGGGGCTGGTGGTCTCCGTGGACCGGCGCGGTCAGGTCTACATCGACGACGCGCCGTTCGCGTTCGCCGATTTCCGCGCGTCGTTCCGGGCGGTCGTCGCGCAGCGCCGGCCCTCGGCCATCTACCTGCGCGCGGACCGCGGCGTGCCGTACGGCGATGTGGTGCGCGTGCTGGCCATCATCCGCGCCTCCGGCGTGCAGGACGTGGGGCTCGTCGCCGAGGCGGAGGACGTGGTCCGATGAAGGGCATCCGCCAGCGGGCGCGAGTCCAGCCGCTCGGCGGCGCCGGTCTCGCCGGGACGCTCACGATCCATCTCGCGGTCGTCATCACCTTCGTCGCCACGGGGATGACCCGTCCCAGCCCGCTCGCGCCGATCGCCTACCGCGTGTCGCTCGTGGCCGCTCCGCCACCGTCCGCCGCCGCGGCCACTGCCGGCGGCGCTCCGGCGCGCGCGGAACCGCCGGCCCCGACTCCCGTGCCGACCCCCGTGCGCGATGCGGCGCCTTCGCGCGCCGCGCCCGTGCCGGCCCGGGTGCCGGCACCGCAGGCGCCGGCACCGACGGCGGCTGTCCCCGCCGCACCGGCGCGCGCCGCACCTGCCGCGACCTCGCCCGTCCCGGGGCCGCCGGGCAGCACCACGGCCGGCACCGATGCGGCGACCATTCGCACCGAGGGAGTCGAATTCCCGTTCCCGGGGTATCTGAGGAATCTGGTGGCGCAGGTGTACCAGCGTTGGCGGCCGCCGGCGTCGCAGGCCGCACTCGTGGCCGAGGTGTTCTTCTTCATCCACCGGGACGGCAGCGTGGCAGGTCTCCAGTTCATCCGCCGGTCGGGCTCGTTCGCGTTCGACCTCGAGACGCAGGGCGCCATCGAGTCGGCCGGGCGCGCCGGCGCCTTCGGTGCGCTCCCCGACGGATACGGCGCGGACGTGCTCCCCGTGTCCTTCTTCTTCAACCCGCGCGGACGATGAGCGCCGGGCGGGGGAGGGGGCGAGAGAACGACGCGCTGACGGCGGGCCGGGCCGCGCTCTCTCTCGCGGCGGCGGCGTGCTTCGGATGCCTCGCCGTAGCGCCGGCGCGCGCCCAGGACTCCATCCCGCCGGGCGGCGTGCGGGTCGGCATCACCTACACGCCGGGGACGCGGCCCGCGCTGGTGGTGGCCACTGGTACGGCGGCGGGCCTGGACAGCGTGCGCGCCATCCTCGAGCGCGACCTCGACCACTCGGACCAGTTCGAGCTGATCACTCCGCCCGGGGCGCCGGGCCGGCCGGGCGACGCGCCGGACTACCGCGTCTATCGCGCCGTGGGCGCGGACCTCCTGGTCGGGCTCGCCACGGTGGAGGGGCGCTCGGATGCCGTCGAGGTCCAGCTCCACGACGTGCGCCGCGGCTCGCTCGTGCGCCGTGCGAGCGTCGCGGACGCCGGTGGCGCCGGCGGCCGCTGGGCGGTCCATCGCGCCGCCGACGAGATCGTCCGGTGGGTGACCGGGCGGCCGGGCATCGCCGCGACGCGGCTGCTGTTCGTGCAGAACGGCCGGCTGTGGCGCGTGGACGCCGACGGTGCCGGCCTCGCGCCGGTCCCTTCCGCGGGCCGGCCCACGCTCTCCCCGACGTGGTCCTCCGACGGCCGGCACATCGCGTACATGGCATTCGTGCGCAGCGGTCAGCCGATCGTCATTCAGGACCTGCAGAGCGGCGAACGCGAGGTCGTGCCGACCACGGAATACGGTCTGAACATCACGCCGGAATTCTCGCGCGACGGGGCGCGGCTGGCGTTCGCGCACGGCACCGAGGCGGGCACCGACATCTTCGTCTACGAAGTGGCGCGCCGCTGCTGCGTGAGCCGGCTCACCGTCGGGCGCTTCTCGGACAATCTCTCGCCCACCTGGGGTCCCGACGGCAGGAGGATCGCTTACATTTCGACGCGTGCCGGGACGCCGCAGCTCTACTGGATGGACGCCGACGGGAGCGATCCCGAGGTCCTCGCCCGGTTCGACTTCGGCGCGACGGGCCAGACCAACGGCCCGTCGTGGTCGCCGGACGGGCAGTCGCTGGCCTTCCACCGCGATGTGGGCGGCACTCCGCAGGTTTTCGTGCTCGACGTCGCGACGCGCGCCGTGCGCCAGCTGACGGGCACGGGCCGCAACGAGGATCCGACCTGGGCGCCGGACGGAAGGCATGTGTGTTTCGTGTCGACGCGGAGCGGCACGCGCCAACTGTGGGTGCTGGACGTGGAAACGGGGCGAGTGCGCCCGCTCACGGCGTCGGACGGGGCCCGCCTGCCGGCGTGGTCCCCGCGCTTGGCGTCGCCGTGACGAACCCGAAGACTCCAGAGGTCGCCGTGAACGACAGGCCTGCCCGACCGCGCGTCCGCCCATCCGTGCGTCTGTGCGCACCGGCGATCGTGCCCCTGTGGGTGCTCCTGGCGGTGGCGTGCGGAGGCGGTCCCCAGCCGGGCGCGGTGGTGCCGGCGGCGGACTCGGCCGCGGCGGCGGCGGGCCGGGACTCGGTGGCCGCGGCGGCGCGCCGGGATTCCGTTGCGGCGCTAGCGCAGCTGGACTCGGTGGCCGCGGCGGCACGGGCGGATTCCCTGGCGCGCACGGCGCGGGAGACGGCGCGGGCCGATTCGGTCCGGGCCCAGGTGCAGGCCGACGCCACCGCGGAGCCGACGCTCGTCCTCTCGGGCCTGGACTCGGCATCCACCGCCGAACTGTCGGCGGTCATCCGCTTCGACCTCGACCGATCCGACCTGACCGACGCGTCGGTCGCGGCACTCGACCGGAAGCTCCGCATCCTGCAGGCGAACCCCCGCCTCGAGATCCAGATCGCCGGGCACTGCGACGAGCGCGGCTCGGACGAATACAACCTCGCCCTCGGCTCGCGCCGGGCGGCGGCGGCGAAGCGCTACTTGGTGGAGCACGGGATCTCCGAGGGACGCATCGGCATCGTGTCCTACGGTGAGGAGCGGCCCCTCGATCCGGGCGGCACGGAAGAGGCATGGGCGCGGAACCGGCGGGACGAGTTCGCCGTCACGGCGAGGGCGCGGTAGTGCGCTGGCGCGGTGCGGCCCTGATAGCGGCGTGCGCGGCACCGCTGGCCACGGGGGCGTGTGCTCTGCGGAGCGACGTCACGAAGATCCGGCTCCAGCTCGAGGGCCAGCAGCGCGAGGTCGCGCGGGCGGACTCGGCGCGGGCGGCGAACCTCGCGTCCATCGCCCGGCTCGTGCAAACGCTGATCGACTCCCTCACCGCCCAGCAGGCCGCCCTGGGCCGCGTCCGCGCCGACCTGCGCCTCGAGCTGCTCAACGTCCAGCAACAGCTCGTGCAGGTCCAGGAGCTCATGGGGCAGAGCCAGCAGCGGCTCACGGAACTGCGCGCCCAGCTCGACGAGCGTTCGCAGCAGCTCGCCGCCATCGCGGCCGCGCCGGCCGTCGCTCCGCAAGGCGCGCCTCCCCGGACGCCGGGTGACACCGCGGCGCCGTCCGCGGCGAACAGACCCGCACCACTGGCGGGTCAGCCCCCGCCAGCCGGCCAACAGCCTCCGGCCGGGGCCGCCGCGCCGCCGGAACCCACCGCGGACCAGCTGATGGAGCTGTCGCTCCAGCAGCTGCGGCGGAACAGCCCGAGCACGGCGCGCGCCGGATTCGCCGAGTTCCTGCGGCGGTTCCCCCAGCATCCGCGGGCCGCGGACGCGGAGCTGTTCAGTGGCGAGGCGTGGGCCGCGGAGCGGAACGCGGACTCGGCGGCGGCGGCGTACCAGAGGGTGGCCCAGCGCTACGCCACGTCGCCGCGGGCGGCGACCGCGCTCTATCGGCTCGGCCTGCAGGCATTGTCGGCGGGGAAACGCGACGACGCGCGCACCGTCTTCCAGCGGCTGGTGGCCGCGTACGCGACGTCGGACGAGGCGGCGCTCGCGCGCGAACGGCTGCGCGCCCTGACGCCGTCCAGGTGAGGCGGGCGACCCACCGTGGAGGAGACCCGCCCGCGCGGTGAGATGCCGTTCCTCGATCACCTCGAGGAGCTGCGCTGGCGCATCATCTGGAGCCTGCTCGCCGTCATCGTCGGGGTCGTCGTCGGTTTCTTCATCGTCACCACCTTCGACGTCGTCGGCATCCTGAAGGCGCCCATCGCGCCGTACCTCGCGGTCACCAACAGGCGGCTCGTGTTCACCAGCCCTACCGAGCCGATCCTCCTCACCCTGAAGCTCGCCTTCGCCTTCGGCCTGCTGTTCGCCTTCCCGGTGCTCGCCTACCAGCTCTGGGCGTTCCTCTCGCCGGCCCTCTTCTCCCGGGAGCGGCGGGTGGTGCTGCCCGCCGCCGTCGTCGCGGTCCTCCTGTTCGTCGTCGGCGCGGCGATGGCGTACTTCGCCGTGCTGCCGGTGGCGCTCAAGGTCATGTTGGGATTCCAGAGCGAGTCGCTCTCCCCGCTCATCACGGCCGACGCGTACTTCGGCTTCGCCACGACGGTGGTGCTCGCCTTCGGCCTCATCTTCGAGTTGCCGCTGGTGCTGAGCATCCTCGTGTACCTGCGGGTGCTCAGCGCGGCCACGCTGATCCGCTTCCGGCGTGTCGCGGTCGTCGCCAACGCGATCTTCTCCGCCTTCCTCACGCCGGGCCCCGACGTCGTCTCGATGGTCCTGATGATGCTCCCGGTGCAGTTGTTCTACGAGCTGTCCGTCGTCTTCGCCCGGGTGCTCGAGCGGCGGCGCGCCCGCCGGGAGGTGGCGGCGGAGGGCGCGGCCGCCGCCGAGGGGGCCTGATGCGCGCCGCCGCCCTCGCGGCCGTGCTGGTGGCGTGGGCCGGCGCGCTCCTCGCACAGGTGCCGGGTGTCCGTCCCGTGCGCCGGCCCGGGGACGTTCCGGGAGCGGCCGGGGCGCCGCGCACCCCGGTCCTCGCCCCCGCCGGGAGAGACACCGCGGGGGCGGACACCACCGCGGCGGGTCGCGGCCGCGGCATCCCGCAGCGCCCCTCGCGCGATTTCGAGGCACCGGATTCCGTCACGGCGGCGCTCCTCGTCCGCTTGGGGTACCGCATCACGCGCTACAGCGCCGACTCGATGCAGTTCCTCGTTCAGGAGAAGGAGATCCGGCTCGCGGGCCACTCCCTCGTCCAGCGCGACGCCTCGCAGCTCGAGGCCGACACCGTTCGCTACATCCAGAGCACCTGCGAAATGCTCGCCGCGGGGGGACCCAAGCTGTTCGACCAGTCCGGCGTCGTGGTCGGCGAGAGGATGCGCTACGACGCCTGCAACCGCGTGGGGATCATCGTGAGGGCGAACACCGAGTTCACAGAGGGGAGCGCGACCTGGTACCTGCGCGGCAACATCGCGGTGGACAACGAGGAGAACCGCACGTACCTCGCGGGGGCCACGATCACCAGCTGCGACCTCCCCGATCCGCACTACCACTTCGCCGCGCGAGACGTGAAGTGGGTCTCCAAGACGATCATGGTCTCACGGCCGGCGGTGCTCTACGTCGCCGACGTCCCGATCCTGTGGCTGCCGTTCATCTTCCAGGACCTGCGCCGTGGCCGGCGCTCGGGGATCATCCCGCCGCAGTTCGGCATCAACGACATCGTCCGCAACTCGCCCAGCTACAAGCGCCACGTGGCGAACCTCGGCTACTACTGGGCGATGAGCGACTTCGCCGATGCGCAGGTGACCCTCGACTGGTATGCCCAGCGGTTCGTGGCGATCAACGGCCGGATGCGCTACCGCTGGCTCGACCGGTTCATCACCGGCGGCGTCGCCTACCAGGAGCTGCGCGAGTCGGGGGGCAGCACCAGCCGCCGCATCTCGCTCTCGCACTCGCAGGACTTCTCGCTCGCCAGCCGGCTCACCGCGAACCTCGACTACGCCACGAGCTCGCGCATCATCTCGAACAACGCGGTGGACCCGATCCTCGCCGTCGCGACGATCGACAGCCGGCTCAACTTCTCGCGGCGGTTCGCGGGGGGCACGCTGTCCATCGGCGGGAGCCGCACACAGTCGCTCGACAAGCCGCAGGTGACGATGAGTTTCCCGGTCGTCGCCTTCGCCCCGCAGCCCATCAGCATCGGCCGCAACGGCACCTGGTCGCCGTCGTTCAACCTCACTAACGCGACGCTGCGGCAGGGACCCGCGGCGGGGTTGCTCTACAGCGGCGCCGGGGCTCCCGACACGCTCCTCAGCAACACCCGCCAGACCACGCTCTCCATCTCCACGCCGCTCCGCATCGGGCGCTGGAACTGGAACAACAGCCTCACCATCGCCGACAGCTGGGACAACCAGCGCCAGCGGTTCAGCTTCCCGGATCCGGACGACACCACCCAGACCATCACGCGCACCTACTCCGAGCGCTTCTCCACCACCGTGGACTGGGCGACGGGCATCAACCTCCCCGTGCTCTTCCAGGGTACGTGGAACCTCTCGCCCCACGTCGACATCGCCAACACGGGCGGCGGCGCGTTCATGGTGCGCAACCTCTTCACCGGCGGCAGGTTCGTGAGCCAGGGGAAGCGGCTGGCGTACGGGGTCAGTGTCTCGCCCACCTTCTTCGGGCTGTTCGGCGGCATCGGCCCCATCGCACGGGTCCGCCACTCCATCTCGCCCAGCCTCTCGTGGGCGTACGCGCCGGCGGCAACGCTCCCCGAGGAGTACGCTCGGGCAATCGCGCCGGACGGGCGGACCATCACCCGGCGCGTCGAGGCGCGCCAGACGCTGTCCCTCGGGCTGTCCCAGAACTTCGAGGCGAAGCTCCGCCCGCCGCTGGGGACTGGCCAGGACAGCACCGCGGGCGGCCAACCGGTCGAGGGGCGCAAGCTCAAGCTGCTGTCCGTCCAGTCGGGAGGCATCTCGTTCGACCTCGAGCAGGCGAAGCGGCCGGGGCGCACGGGGTGGGTCACGGACCAGTGGGCGAACACCTACACCTCCGACCTGTTGCGCGGGTTCTCGGTCTCCACCTCCCACGACCTGTGGGACGGCCCGGTCGGCTTCCGCGGCTCGAAACTCAGTCCCCACCTCACCAGCGTCTCGATGCGCTTCTCTCTCGGCGCGAGCACGCTGCGGTCACTGGGAGCGCTCCTCGGCGTGATCGGGTCGCACGCGCCCACCCGGGCGGACTCCGCGCCGACGCCCGAGGACTCCCTCCGCGGCGGTGTCCTCGGGCTCAACGCCTACCAGCGCGGGCCGCTGGCCACCCGCTTTTCGGCCCTCGACCGGATGGGTCCTGGCGGCGGCACGGGCTTCACGGCGAGCCTGTCGCTCGACGTCCAGCGGACGCGGCCGGTCTCCGCCGATTCCCTCGGCGCCTCGCCCGTCGCGACGCCCGAGCGGCGCACGCTAAGCGGCAGCGTCTCCTTCTCGCCGACCCGCCACTGGTCGGTGTCGTGGCAGACGCAGTACAACTTCACGACGGGCAAGTTCGGCGAGCACGTCGTGCGGCTCGACCGCGACCTCCACGACTGGCGCGCCACCTTCAGCTTCGTGCAGTCGCCCAACGGGAACTTCCTGTTCAACTTCTTCATCCAGCTCATCGACCAGCCGGACATCAAATTCGAGTACGACCAGCGGAATCTCCGGTAGGCGGCGCACGCGCTGGCCCGCCGGACACGCAGGTGTGTCCTCGGCGGAGTACAAACTCGGCAGCGCCGTTCCGCTGGCGTGTACGGCAAGTATATGTATAACAATAACTTACGGTGCCACCTCCAAACGGCACGAGGTGTGCTTTGGCGAGTGGGTGGACCCCCGATGGAGCTGCGTATGCGTCGTTCTGCCGTCGTTCTCGCGCTGCTCGTGCCCCTGGTCGCCGCCTGCTACGACGAGATCACTGGTGTTGGCGTTCTTGCGGCACCGGACGGCCTCACGTATCAGGTCGAGCCGTCGGGCGACCCCGTCACGCCGAGCGGCATCCTGCTCCGGTGGAACGCCGTGGACGACCCGGCGCTCGAGTCCTACCGGGTGTACTCGCGCGCCAGCTCGACCTCGACCTTCGGGCTCCGGGGCACGACGACTTCCATCACCTTCCACGACGACGGGTACCCGCACCTCGAGTACTACGTGACGGCCGTCTCGGTCGATGGCGGCGAGTCGGACGCCTCGAACTCCATCGTCGTGGACGAGCGCCTACAGCTGGCGCGGCCGTCGTGGCTCACGAGCATCTCGCTGAACGGCGCGATCCACCTCGACTGGTCGGACAACGCGTACCAGGCGGAGCCCAACGGCTTCAACTTCTACCGCGTCTACAGCACGGCGTACGACCTGGACAGCAACCTCTGCGGCACGGGGTGGTCGCTCGAGGGCACGACCGTCTCGTCCTCTTTCCTGGCGGGGAACCTCTCGAACGGGCGTCCCCTGTGCTTCGCGGTGTCCGCCATCTCGATCGAGGGGTACGAGAGCCTCTGGTCGCCGCTCCGCAACGACACCCCGCGGCCCGACGGCCGGAACATCCTGCTCACCGCGGTGGACGCCGATTCCACCAAGGCGGCCTTCAGGTTCTGGCTCGACGCGAACGGCAACCGGGTCGTGAACCCCGGCGAACTGGCGCTGGTCCTGAACGGGGCGAGCACGTCGGCGGATTTCCAGGTCTACCGGACCGTGAACGGCATCTTCCTGCAGCCGGTGCGCACCGGGACGACGGTCCAGACCTACGGCACCGTGGCGGTGGACGACCTCACTTCGATCGACATCGCGCCCGTGACCGGCTACACGCGGGACGCCGTCGAGGCCGTGCCCGGCAAAGGGTACGTGTTCCAGATGGCGGAGAGTGACGGGTTCTACCGGTACGGCGCCATCCGCGTGACGGCGGTGGGTTCGAACTACATCATCGTGGACTGGGCGTATCAGACCGATCCGGGCAACCCGGAACTCGTCAGAGTGTTCCGGTAGGTGATGGGTGATGAGTGATGGGTGCTGAGTGATGGGTGATGGGGGCGCGACCCATCACCCATCACCTATCACCTATCACCCATCAGGCCGTATCTTCTCCCCATGTCCACCATCGCGTCCCCCCGTACGGTTCGCGCACCCCGCGGCTCGACCCTCTCCTGCAAGGGCTGGATCCAGGAAGCCGCGATGCGGATGCTGATGAACAACCTCGACCCCGACGTCGCCGAGCGGCCGGACGACCTGGTCGTGTACGGCGGCACCGGCCGGGCCGCCCGTTCGTGGGAGGCGTTCGAGGCCATCGTCGCCACGCTCCGCGAGCTGGAGAACGACCAGACGCTGCTCGTCGCGAGCGGCAAGCCCGTGGCGGTCTTCCGGACGCATCCGGACGCGCCGCGGGTCCTCATCGCCAACGCGAACCTCGTGGGCCGCTGGGCCAACTGGGACGTGTTCAACGAGCTGGAGAAGAAGGGCCTCACCATGTACGGCCAGATGACGGCCGGCTCGTGGATCTACATCGGCACGCAGGGCATCCTGCAGGGCACCTACGAGACCTTCGGCGCCGTGGCGACGCGGCACTTCGGCGGCTCGCTGAAGGGGCGGCTCGTCCTGACCGGCGGACTCGGCGGGATGGGCGGTGCCCAGCCGCTCGCGGCCACGATGAACGAGGGTGTGATGATCGCGGTCGAGGTGGACCCGGCGCGCATCAAACGGCGGCTGGACACGCGCTACCTCGACCGGGCGACGGCCTCGCTCGACGAGGCGCTCGCCTGGGCCGACGCGGCGCGGCAGAGGGGCGAGGCGGTGAGCATCGGCCTCGAGGGCAACTGCGCCGACGTGCTGCCGGAGTTCGTGCGCCGCGGCGTCGTGCCCGACGTGCTGACCGACCAGACCTCGGCGCACGACCCGCTCAACGGCTACGTGCCCGCGGGGATGAGCCTGGCGTCCGCCCTCGCGCTGCGGCAGAGCGACCCGCGGGAGTACGTGCGGCGCTCGACCGCCTCGATGGTGGCGCACGTCCGCGCGATGCTCGACCTGATGAAGCGGGGCGCCGTCACCTTCGACTACGGCAACAATATCCGCACGGTGGCCTTCGACGCGGGAGAGAAGGACGCCTTCGACTTCCCCGGCTTCGTGCCGGCATACGTCCGGCCGCTCTTCTGCGAGGGGAAGGGGCCGTTCCGGTGGGTCGCGCTCTCCGGTGACGAGAGGGACCTGCACCGCACCGACCGGCTCGTGCTGGAGCTCTTCCCGGAGAACCAGCATCTGCAGCGCTGGATCACGATGGCCCAGAAGCGGGTCGCCTTCCAGGGGCTCCCGGCCCGCATCTGTTGGCTCGGCCAGGGGGAGCGTGCGCGCTTCGGCACGGCACTCAACGACCTGGTGGCGAGCGGCGAGCTGTCGGCGCCCATCGTCATCGGCCGCGACCACCTCGACACGGGCTCCGTGGCCTCGCCATTCCGCGAGACGGAGGCGATGAAGGACGGCAGCGACGCCATCGCCGACTGGCCCGTGCTGAACGCGATGCTGAACGTGGCCAGCGGCGCTTCCTGGGTGTCGTTCCACCACGGCGGCGGGGTGGGAATCGGCAACTCGCTCCACGCCGGGCAGGTGATCGTGGCGGACGGCACGCCCGCGGCGCGCGTCCGGCTGGAGCGGGTGCTCACGAACGACCCCGGCATCGGTGTCGCCCGCCACGCCGACGCCGGCTACGAGCTCGCCCTCGAGACGGCGCACCGGCACGGCATCCGGCTGCCGATGCATGACTGACGGCGGCGGTTTCTCGGCGCTCGTCGGCGCGGGCGCCGTCGTCCTGGGGCCCGAGGAACCGGGGCCGATCCGGCATCCCACCTGGGACCATCTGCGCATCACGCAGGGCGTGGGTGTGGGGATCGAGGCGGGCCGGATCGCGCTGGTCGCGCCGGATGCGGATGTGCGGGACTGGTACGATGACAGGACGCACCGGCGTACCGGCGCACCGGCGCACGGTGCACGGGCCGAATTGATCGAGTGCGGCGGCCGGCTCGTCACCGCCGGCCTCGTGGACCCGCACACGCATGCCCTGTTCGGCGCCCCCCGGCTCGACGACCACGCGCGGCGTGCGCGCGGCGACGACTACAAGAGCATCGCCGCCGCCGGTGGCGGTATCCTCCAATCGATGCGCGACTTCCGCTCCCGCGGCGAGGACCAGCTCGTCGCGCTCGGCCGCTCGCGCCTGCGCTGGGTCGTGGCGCTCGGCACCACGACCGTCGAGATCAAGTCCGGCTACGGTCTCGAGTCCGACGCCGAGTTCCGTGCGCTGAGGGCGATCCGCCGTCTCGCCGCGGAGGGCCCGCTCCACGTTGTCGCGACCTTCCTTGGCGCACACGAGATCCCGCCCGAGTACCGCCCGCGCCGCGAGGCCTGGGTGCGGCTGCTGATCGACGAACTGATTCCGCGCGTGGGCCGTGAGCACCTCGCGGAGTTCTGCGACGTGTTCTGCGAGCCGGGCGTCTTCAGCCTCGAGGAGAGCGAGGCCATCCTCGGCGCTGCCCGGGCGGCGGGGCTCGGCCTCAAGGTCCACGCCGACGAGCTGGACCCGTACGGCGGCGCCGAGCTGGCCGCGCGCCTCGGCGCGACGTCGGCCGACCACCTCGGGGCGATCTCGCCCGCGGGCGTCGAGGCGCTGGCGGCCAGCGAGACGGTCGCGGTGCTCCTGCCGGGGACGCTCCTCTTCCTCGGCAAGGCCCGGCAGGCGCCGGCCCGGGCGCTGGTGGATGCCGGGGCGGTGGTGGCCGTGGCCTCCGACTTCAATCCCGGATCCTCGCCGAGCGCCAACGTCCCGCTGATGATGGCCCTGGCGGTCAGCCAGGCCCGGCTCCAGCCCGAGGAGGCCTTCGCCGCGGCCACCGTGAACGCCGCCTGCGCCGTCGGCCGCGGGGCCGATCGGGGGCGCATCCGGGCCGGGGGGCCGGCCGACGTCACGGTGTGGAACTGCCGGGATGTCCGCGAGTTGGCCTATTGGTACGGCATGCCGCTCGCATGGCGCGTTTTCGCCTCGGGTTCTGCTTGTCTAGCCTCCGGCCCGGCCGTATCTTCCCCAGGTTATGAACTCGATCCGCTCTCGTCGCCAATCTCCTAGCGCTGGGGCGCATGGCGAACCTCGATAAGTTCAAGGAACAAGCCCGGAAGCTGGAGCAGAAGGAGCAGTGGTCCAAGGCCATTGAGCAGTATCTCAAGGCCATTGAGGCCATGGAGAAGTCCCCCGAGGACGACACCGACCTTTCGCTCTACAACCGCGTTGGCGACCTGTATCAGAAGATCGCCGATACGCAGAACGCCATCGCGTTCTACGAGCGCGCAGTCGACAGGTACGGCGAGGGCGGATTCCACAACAACGCCATCGCCCTCTGCAACAAGATCGTCCGCCTCGCCCCTGGCCGGTCGCAGGTCTATCTCAAGCTGGGCCAGATGCTCGCCGCCAAGGGCTTCGTGGCGGAAGCGAAGCAGAACCTCATCGAGTACGCCGACCGGATGCAGAAGGCCGGACAGCTCGAGGAGGCCTTCAAGGCGCTGAAGGCGTTCGCGGAGATGACCCCCGGCCAGGACGACATCTGGTCGGTGCTGGCGGCGCAGGCGCGTGCGGCGGCCAAGACCGACGAGCAGAAGGACAAGGTCGAGAAGCTCCTCGCGGAGTTTGAGCTCAAGGACCGGGTCGTCACGCAGCGCAAGTCGCGGATGAGCCGGCACATGATCACGGGCGAGGCGCTGCCGCCGGAGCCGAAGGCGAAGAAGGACCTGGTGTTCCTCGACCTTGGTGAGGCGCCCTCGCCCCGCAAGAGCGCGGCGCATCCCGCCCCCGTGGTCGAGCCGCCGCCGGTTCTCGAGGTGGAGGCGCCGCCCATTCTCGAGATCGAGTCCACGGCGCTCTCGGACGGCGTGGAGCCGGCCCCGATGGGGTCGGCGCTGGAGTTCGAACCCACCTCTTTCGCGGACACTCCCGCCGCCACGGGCGCGAAGCTCGACCTCGAGCCGACCTCGCTGGTCGAGGAACCGCCGCCGGCCGCGGAAGAGCCCGTCCTCCTGGACCTCGAGATCCCCGAGATCGAAGCGGTGGCGGAATGGCCCGGCGCCGCGGAAGCCGTCGCCGGCCTGCCGCTCCTCGGCGAGGAGGAGGCCGCCCCCGCGGACGCGATGGCCGGCCTCCCGATGCTCGAGGTGGATGAGAGGGCCCCGGCCGAGGCGCCGGCGCCCGCGCTCGAGTTCATGGACCTCGGCGAAGTCACGGCCGAGGTGCCGAAGGTCCCCGACCTCGAAGCGCACATCGCGAAGCAGCAGGATGACTGGGAGGCGCATCGCCGGCTCGGTGAGGTCCTCATCGAGCAAGGGCAGCGGGAGCGCGGCCTCGGCGAACTCGACCAGGCGGAAGACGGGTTCGACCAGGCGGGCGACCTCGAGAACGCGTACGCCGTGACGGAGGAGATCCTCCGCCTCGACTCGAACAGCATCCGCCACCAGCAGAAGCGGGTGGAGCTGGCGTACCGCCTGAACGACCGCGCCCGTCTCGTGGACGCTTACATCGATCTGGCGGACGCTCTGCTGCGCTCGAACGATCCGGGCAAGGCGGTGGCGGTCTACCAGCGCGTGCTCGAGCACGATCCGACGAACGTGCGGGCCCACGCGGCGATCGATACGCTCGCGCCGCCGCCGCCCGCCGGAGCGGCGGCCCCCACGGCCGCGCCCGCGGCCCCCGCACCGGCCGCCGGGGATTTCGTGGATCTCGGCGCGATGCTCCTGGAGGACGAGGCCCCGAAGGACACGCGGATGCGTGTGGAGGACGAGGAGCCGACGGGGGATGAAGACCAGGACTTCCAGTCGATGCTCCGGGCGTTCAAGAAGGGCATCGCCGCGAACGTCGGTGAAGACGATTTCCAGAGCCACTACGACCTCGGTGTGGCGTACAAGGAGATGGGTCTCCTCGACGAGGCCATCGCCGAGTTCCAGAAGGCGCTGCGGGCCACCGAGGGGCGGCTCAGTACCTCCGAGGCGCTCGGGGTCTGTTTCTTCGACAAGGGGCAGTTCGCCGTCGCCGAGACGATCCTCCGCCGCGGGCTCGAGATCCCGGGTGCGAACGACGCCGACCGCATCGGCCTGCTCTACTGGCAGGGCCGGGCGCAGGAGGAGCAGGGCAAGGTGCCGGACGCGCTCGCCTCCTACAACCGCGTGCTCGCGGTGGACATCAATTTCCAGGACGTAGGCCAGCGGGTGAAGGCACTCCTCCAGAAGGGGGCCTAGCCCCGTGGCTCCACAGGCCGCCACCGTCCGGCTCGCGGACCTGCAGCGGCCCGTCGCACCTCAGCTCGGCGCCGTGGCGGAGGAACTCCGCCGGATGATCTCGGCGGACTTTCCCCTCATCGAGGAGGTGAACGGCCATCTCCTGCAGATGAAGGGGAAGCTGTTTCGCCCGATGCTGCTGTTCCTCGCGAACCAGGCCGCGGAGGCCGACGACCCGCGCCTCGTGCGGTTCGCGGGCGTCGTCGAGCTGATCCACCTCGCGACCCTGGTCCACGACGACTCGGTGGACCACTCCGCGCTCCGCCGCGGGATGCCCACGATCAACGCCCTGTTCAGCCATCAGGTGTCGGTGATCATGGGCGACTACCTCTACTCGCGGGCGATCATCGAGCTGGTGAAGGTGGACGACATCGAGCCGCTGCGCATCGTCTCGCGCGTCACCAACGAGATGACCGTGGGCGAGATGCGCCAGCTCGCGGCCTACGATGCGCTGCGGTTCACGGAGGAGGAGTACGGCCAGCTGATCCGCGCCAAGACCGCCTCCCTCTTCAGCGCCGCGTGCGAGCTCGGCGCGATGCGGTCGACGCCGGCTCGGCGCGAGGCCCTGCGCGCCTACGGCAACGCCCTCGGCATGGCTTTCCAGGTCACGGACGACCTGCTTGATTACACGGAGGGCGAGGCCGTAACCGGAAAACCATCGGGGCTCGATCTGAAGGAGCACAAGGTCACGCTGCCCCTCATCGCGGCGCTGCCGCGGCTCGCTCCGGAGGCCCGGCGCGAAGTGGAGGCGCTGTTCGCCGAGAAGGCGCCGGCGGACGAGCGGGTGGCTCGGGTGATCGAATTGGTGGGGCGCGCTGGCGGGCTGGCGTACGCGCGGGAGCGGGCGGCGGAGTGGGCTGGACAGGCTGAGGCCGCGCTCGAGGAACTGCCGCAGTCGCAGGCCCGCGAGGCCCTGAGGGACGCGATCGCGTACGCGGTGGAGCGGCGGCACTAGACCATGGCGAACGTCCCCCGCCGGCCGCTCTTCTATACCGCCGTGCTCACGGCGGGCTTCGCCTTGGGCGGGTTCCTGTCGGCCTTCCTGGAGCGCGTGCTGCCGCGGGGCGCCCCGCGCGAGGTGCTGACGTTCTCGGTGACACCGACCATCGGGCCCGTCAGCGTAGATCTGCTGGTGCTGTCGCTGACACTGGGCCCGGTCGGGATCCACGTGTCGCTGCTGTCGGTCGTCGGGGTCGTGCTCGCGTACCTGCTGGCGCGCTCCCTCTTCTAAGCGGAGGGTGTATGGGATTCCTCGGGAATCTCGGGATGCCGGAGATCCTGCTGATCATGGTGATCGTGCTGCTGGTCTTCGGCGCCAAGCGGTTGCCCGAGATCGGCAACTCGCTGGGGAAGGGCATCCGTGAGTTCAAGCGGAGCATACGCGAGGTGACCGACGACGTCGATACGCCGGCGCCGCGCCGCGACCTGCCCCGCAACGACCAGCCGGGAGCGGGCCCGCAGAACCCGGCCTGATCGCGGACTCCGCGTGAACGACGAGGGGTGCTGGGCGGCTGCGCCCGGCACCCCTCATGTCGCCCGCGGGCCTCGGCCCGCCCGGTGCGCCCGCCCTACGGGATCGAATCGGCGCCGGCGGCGGCCGGCTGGCGCCGCAGCTCGGGCAGCTTGTTCTCCACGTTGGCGGCGGAGAGCAGCCCTTCGAGGAACATCCGGATCCGGATCTGGCGGGCGGCGCGGAGCACGGTGACGCGCTGGACCTCCAGCTGCGTCCGCCACTGCGCGGAGTCGGCGCGCACGAGACGCTGCGGCTCGAGGAAGAAGTAGCCCTCGTCGTTCGCGAGGAGGCCGGAGCGCTCGCCCACGCGCAGGCGGAACGCGGTGCCGACGGCCGCCGTCGCCACGCCGAGCAGCCGGACGGTGGACGTCCGCGAGAAGGGGCCGATGGTCACCACCGGCAGGCGGAGCTCCTGGGCGACCTGGTCGAGTGTCCGGCCGGCGCGGAGGCGCCCTTCGGCGTCGTGCGCGATGGTCTCGGCGGCCGCGCGCTTCTTCTCCCGGAGCACCCCGCTGCGCACCGCCACCTCGACCCGCGCGAGGGGTGGAACGCCGGCGGCCTGCACGCTGTCGAGCCGGAAAACGTAGTACGCGCCGCGGTTCTCGATGACCGGGCTGGTCTCGCCGGGACGCGACTCGAAGGCCCACACGCTCACATCGGGGACGAGGAAGCGCCCCAGCAGGAGCGGCTGGCCCTCGCGCACCGGCGGCGCGCGATCGATGCCGAGGCCGAGCGTCCGCGCCGCGCCATCAAGCGCGCCCGGGGTTGTCTGCTCGGAGGCCAGACGGTCCAGGGAGTCGACGCGCGCCTCGAGGGAGTCCAGCCGCGCCCCGGTCCGCTCGAACGGCACCAGGATGTGCCGCGCCGTGACGCTGTCGGCGGTGCGGCGCTGGACCTTGATGAGGTGCGCGCCGAACGGCGAAACGACGGGTTCGGAGAGTTGCCCGAGGGGGAGGCTGAATGCCGCGCGCTCGAAGGCCGGGACCATCTGGCCGCGCCCGAACGCCGGCAACTCGCCGCCCTGCTCGCGCGAGGAGGAATCGGCCGACTCGCGCCGCGCCACTTCGGCGAAGTCCGCCCCTCGCGCGATGGAATCGCGGAGCGCGCGGGCCCGCGCCATCGCGACGGCGCTGTCGATCGGCTCCGGCAGCCTCGGGATGCCGACGAACGAGACGTGCGCCAGGGCCGGGAGCCGAAGCTCATCCTGATGCGTGCGGTAGTAGGCCTGGAGGTCCCGCGGCGTGATACGCACGGAGGCGTCGGAGACCACATCCTCCGGGCGGACGACGAGGGCGCGCACCGTGAGCGAGTCGCGGGTATCGCGCCAGATCTGCCAGAGCTTGGCGTCGGACACGTACACGTCCGATGTGACCTGGCGGAACAGACTGATCCTGGGCAACTCCTCGCGGTAGCGGCGTTCCAGTGCCTGGAGGTCCTCGGGCCGCATCGCCGAGCTGGCCAGGAAGCGCCGCCACTTCTCGATGTCGAACCGCCCGTCCGTCTGGAACTCCGCGCTGCTCTGGACCTCGGGCGGCGGCGAGTTCCGCACGGCGCTCACCAACTCGCGGTCCGAGATGCTGATGCCGCGGCGCTGCCATTCGACCTGCAGCAGACGCTCCTGGACGAGCCGCTCGAACGCGGCATCCTCGACCTGGAGCTGCTCCTCCCGCGACTGGTTCGCGCCGGGGTTCTCCTGGCGCCACTGGTTGGAGGCCTGCCGGGACGCCTCGAGGAACTCCTGGTAGCTGATGGAAGTGCCGTTCACCTTCCCGGCGATCTGACCGGCCTGGTACTGCCCCTGGCCGGAAACCCCCATACCCACGTCGAAGACCAGCCATCCCACAAAGGCGACCGCGAGGATGAGCATGATGTACTTCGTTCGCTCGCGCAGCGTTGTCAGCATCGCGCCGAAAGCTCCATCGTCAGGAGGGCCTAAATGTAGGCGGGACAAGGCGCAAAGCCAACCGGGACATCCCCGATCCTGTTGACACGCCAGCGGCGCCCGGGATATGTTCGAATCTCCACGCCGTAGCGACCCTCGGAGCCTCATGGCCGCCTCCAGCGAAATCGAGAAACTCGAACGACGGTACGCCGAGAATCCGGACGGCCGGTACTTCGCGCCGCTCGCCGACGCGTACCGGAAGGCCGGTCAGGTGGATCGCGCGCTGGAGCTGGTGCGCGCCGGGCTCGAGAAGCACGCCGACTACCTCTCGGCGCACATCGTCCTGGGCCGCTGCCTGCTGGACAAGAAGGACGACGAGGGGGCCGGCCAGGCGTTCCGGCGGGTCGTGACGCTCGATTCCGAGAACATCATCGCCCTCAAGAGCCTCGCCGAGATCGAGGAGCGGAAGGGCGACTTGGTGCAGGCGCGTCAGTGGCTGCAGCAGCTCCTCCACATCGACCCGATGAACGCCGATGCCGAGGCCGACCTGACGCGGCTAGGCGGGGCGATCGCGTCGGCGCCGACGGCCTCGATGGAGGCGGTCGCCGTCGAGCCGGAGCCCGCCGAGGCGGGGTTCTCGTTCGCGGACGTTCTCCCGGCCCACGAACCGCCCCAGCCCCCGGAGTTCCTTCCCCCGCACCCGCCCGAAGCTCCGCCCACCGCGCCCGAGGGGCCGACGGTGGTGGTGGATTCCGAGGGCATCGTGCCGACGCAGTTCACGCCGCCCAAGGAAGAGGTGCCGGTCCAGGAGCTCGAGATCAAGCCGTTCGACGACTCCCTCGCGTGGGGCACCGGCGAGCGGTCGTCACGGTCCGTCTCTCAGGCCGACATCGAGCGGGCGCTGCACGAACACGACTCGTCGCTGGCGGAGACCTCGCAGCTGCTCGAGTCCTCCGAGGGCGCGGCTGAGCCGCACGTGGCGGCCGAGCCCATACTCACCGAGGACGCGTGGGTTTCCGGGGCCGGTGACGAGTGGTCGGGCCGCGCGTCGCTCCAGACGACGGTGCCCGAGCTCGGGGCGTCCGGGGTCGACAGCGGCGAGTCCGCGGGGTGGGATACGCCGGGAGCCGAGGAGCCGGCCCCCGAGCTGACGCTGCCCGAACCCGAGTTGACCGAAGACGGCCTGCGGGACCGGTCGTCCGGCGTGCCGGAGATGCCGGAACTCTCGCCCGCCGAGCTGGGGGTGGAGCCGAGCCTGACGGACCTGCCCATCATCATGCCTGAGGACGTGACGCCGGCGGAGGAGATGGCACGCCCCTCGGTGCGGCAGTTGGCGGCGGTTCCGGAAGCCCCGGCCGGTGAGGCGGAGTTCGCCGGGCTTCCGATGACGGCGGAGGTGACGCCCGAGCATCCGGCGGCCGAGCCGGAGACGCCCCCGCTCCTCACCGAAACGATGGGCGACCTGTACCTGCGGCAGGGCTTCTCGGCGGAGGCGGCCGACGTGTACCGCCGGCTGCTCGAGCAGCGGCCGGACGACGCGGGCCTGATGGCCAAGCTCGCATCCATCGAAGGACCGCCGCCGAGCCTCAGCGCCGCGGCCCTGGGCACCGAGTCCTCCCGCTCCTGGCTCCGGCGGCTCGCGCTCTCGCGCATCGTCGGCCCGGTGTCGCTCGCGGCGCCGGAACCCTCCGAGGGCCCCTCGCCGATGGAGCAGGCGTTCAGCCAGAGCGAGAGCGCTCCCGAGCCGGTAGGTGAGCCGACGCGGCCGGCGGCGGACTCGTTCACGCTGGATGCCATCTTCGGCGCTCAGGGCGGCGCGGCGGCGGAGCCGGCCCCCGCACCGCCGCCGGCCGCGGCGCCGGCGCCTCCCACGGGCACGTCGTTCGATGCGTTCTTCGGCGCTCCGCCGGAGGACGGCAGCGTGCGGCCGGACACGGACACCCAGTCGGCCCCGCCGCCCGAGGACGACATCAGCTCCTTCAACTCCTGGCTGCGCGGACTCAAGCGCTAGTGCGCATCGCGGTGGTCAACGGACCGAACCTCAACCTGCTGGGGGTTCGGGAGCCGGAGCGCTACGGGACGTCCGCCCGGCATGGCTGACCGCCGGCCCGAGCGCCTCGCCGGTCTGCGGCAGCGTCTGGCCGAGGAGAGCCTCGACGCGGCGCTGATCTCCCACCCTCCGAACATCCGGTACCTGACGGGTTTCTCGGGTTCGAGCGGCCTGGTGCTCGTCACGCCGAGGGCGGTGGTGCTGGTGACCGACTTCCGCTACCAGACGCAGGCGGCGGAGGAAGTCGGTGCTCTCGCGCGGATCGAGATCGACAGCGCCAGCCCCTTCGAGCGCCTGTTCGCGGTGCTCCCCGACTACCCGGCCGTCGGGGTCGTCGGCTTCGAGGCGCACGTGCTCGCCTTCCGGGACGGCGCGCGGCTCAACGACGGGACGCGGCCGTGGCGGTTCCGGCCCACGTCCGACCTGGTCGAGGGCCTGCGGATGGTCAAGGCGCCGGAGGAGGTCGCGGCGATCCGCGCGGCGGGCCGCATCGCCACGGACGCGCTCGCCCGGGCGATCGCCCACGTGCGCGCCGGGCTCACGGAGTACGAGGTCGCGGGGTTGCTCGAGGGGGAGTTGCGGCGCGCCGGCAGCGAGGCCTATCCGTTCGCGACCATCATCGCCTCGGGGCCGCGGACCGCGCTGCCCCACGCCCGCACGAGCGCTCGCGCCGTGGCCGCCGGCGAGTGGCTGCTGATGGACTTCGGCGCGCAGGTGGACGGCTACTGCGCGGACGTGACGCGGACCTTCCTGGTCGGGGCGGCGCCCGACCGGCGCCAGCGTGAGATCTACCAGGTGGTGCGCGACGCGCAGGCCGCGGCGCTCGCGGGCCTGCGCGTGGGGCTCACCGGCCGCGCCGCCGACGCGCTGGCGCGCGACCGCATCGCCGCGGCGGGATTCGCCGAGGAGTTCGGCCACTCGCTGGGCCACGGGCTGGGCCTCGAGGTGCACGAGGCGCCGCGGCTCTCGAAGGCCGCCGAGCAGCCGCTGCCGGCCGGCGCGGTAGTCACGGTCGAGCCGGGCGTCTATCTTCCGGGCTGGGGTGGGGTGCGGATCGAGGACGATGTCCTCCTCGGCGACGAGGGGGCGACGCTCCTCACCGAATTCCCCCGCGAACTCGTCGTCCTGGGGTGACACAATGACCGACATCGCCCTCGTCAAAGAGCTGCTGGCGCTGCTGGACAACTCCAGCGCAACGACGATCGAGATCCGGAAGGGCTTCACGACGTACCGGGTGAGCCGGGAGGCCCACCAGGCGGCGCCGGCGCTGGCGCTGCCCCAGGTCGCGCCGGCGGCCCCCGGGACGCCGGCCGCTCCGGCGGCGGCCCCGGCCCCGGCGGCCCCGCGCCTCATCGAGGTCAAGTCGCCGATGGTCGGCACTTTCTACCGGGCGCCCGAACCCGGCGCCGAGCCGTACGTGAAGGCCGGCAGCCGCATCAGCACCGGCCAGACGCTGTGCATCATCGAGGCTATGAAGATCATGAACGAGCTCGAGGCCGATGTGTCGGGGACGGTCCGGGAGGTCCTCATCGAGGATGCCCAGCCCGTCGAATTCGGCCAGGTCCTCTTCCGCGTGGAGCCGTAGCCATGACCGAGCCCCGCGCCGCCCAGCAGCAGGTCCCGGCGGCCGCTCCGAGGGTGTCGCCCCCGTTCTTCCAGCAGAGCATCCGGCAGATGATCGAGAAGTCCGGCTCGGACCTGCTCCTCAAGTCCGGCCGGCCGCCGACGGTCCGGGTCGCCGGCGAGCTGGTCTCGCTCGAGATGACGCCGCTCTCGCCGCAGGACCTCAAGGCGCTCGCCGAGTACACGATGCCCTCGCGCCAGTTGAAGGAGTTCGCCGAGAGCAAGGAGGCGGACTTCGCGCTCGGCGTGCCCGGCATCGGCCGGTTCCGCGTCAACGTCTACTGGCAGAGGGGCACCCTCGCCTTCGCCTTCCGGGTCATCCCCTACGAGGTGAAGACGATCGACGAGCTGCGTCTGCCGAAGATCCTCGAGGTCATCGCGTCGAAGCCGCGGGGCCTGGTGCTCGTGACCGGCGTGACGGGGAGCGGCAAGTCCACCGCGCTCGCGGCGATGGTCAACCACATCAACGTCAACCGCCGCGTCAACATCATCACCATCGAGGATCCGATCGAGTTCCTGCACCGCGACCAGAACTCGATCATCAACCAGCGCGAAGTGGGAGCCGACACCCTCTCCTTCCACAACGCCCTCCGCCACATCCTGCGCCAGAACCCCGACGTCATCTTGATCGGCGAGATCCGCGACATGGAGACGCTGGACACGGCGCTCAAGGCCGCGGACACGGGCCACCTGGTCTTCTCGACGCTGCACACCACCGACGCGACGCAGACGATCAACCGCGTCATCTCGTTCTTCCCGCCGCACCAGCACGAGGAGATCCGCCACCTGCTGTCCACGGCGATGCAGGCGGTCGTCTCGCTGCGCCTCGTGCCGTGCGTGGACGGGGTCAAGCGGGTGCCGGCCGTGGAGATCCTGATGAACACGGCGGCCGTGCGGGACAACATCCGCGACATAAAGGCCCAGCTGAACATCCCCGACCTGATCAAGGAAGGCACCGTCCAGTACGGGATGCAGTCGTTCGACCAGAGCCTGATGCAGTGGTACAGCTCCGGCGAGATCACGTACGAGTCGGCGCTCTTCTTCTGCTCGAACCCGACGGAGTTCGCCCTGCAGATCTCGGGGATCCAGGGCTCGAGCGACCGCACCTTCGACGGGTTCCAGAAGGGGATGGCGCCCTCGGGCAAGAGCCCGGCGATCGGCGCACCGCAGCCGCAGCCCGCCGCGGGCGGCCCCGGCGCGCCGGGCATCACCCGCGACCCGTTCAACCGCTGATGTTCAAGAAGGTCCTGATCGCGAACCGCGGCGAGATCGCCCTCCGGGTGATCCGCGCGTGCCGCGAGCTGGGTGTCGCGACGGTCGCCGTGTACAGCGAGGCCGACCGCGAGTCGCTGCACGTGCGGTTCGCGGACGACGACGTGTGCATCGGCCCGCCGCCGGCGCGCGACAGCTACCTGCGGATCCCGCAGCTCATCGCGGCGGCCGAGATCACCGGCGCCGACGCCATCCACCCCGGGTACGGCTTCCTCGCCGAGAACGCCGAGTTCGCCGACATCGTCCGGGCGTCCAACATCGCCTTCATCGGGCCCACCGCGGACCAGATCCGCAGGATGGGCGACAAGGCGGAGGCGCGGCGGCTGGCGCTGGAGGTGGGCGTCCCGATCATCCCGGGCAGCGAGGGGCTGGTGGCCGACGCCGACGAGGCGGTGGCCATCGCGCAGGAGCTGGGGTTCCCCGTCATCATCAAGGCCGCGGCCGGCGGGGGCGGGAAGGGGATGCGGGTCGCCGCCGCCGAGGACGACTTCGCGCGCCACTTCCAGCTCGCGCGGAGCGAGGCGCTGGCGGCCTTCGGGAACGACGCCGTCTATCTCGAGAAGTACCTCGAGCGTCCGCGCCACGTCGAGTTCCAGGTGATGGGCGACACCCACGGGCGCCTCGTCCACCTCAACGAGCGCGACTGCTCCATCCAGCGCCGTCACCAGAAGCTCATCGAGGAGGCGCCCTCGCCGGCGATGACGCCCGAGCTGCGGGCGGCGATGGGCGAGGCGGCGGTGCGGCTCGCCCGGAATATCGACTACGTCGGAGCGGGCACCGTGGAGTTCCTCCTGAACGGCGACGGCCGCTTCTTCTTCATGGAGATGAACACGCGGATCCAGGTCGAGCACCCCGTCACGGAGATGGCGACGGGCGTGGACCTGGTGAAGGAGCAGATCCGCGTGGCGGCCGGCGAACCGCTGTCCATCCCGGAGGACGGCCTCGCCCCCCGCGGCCACGTGATCGAGTGCCGCGTGAACGCCGAGGACCCGGCCCAGAACTTCCAGCCGTGTCCGGGACAGATCACCACGTTCCATCCGCCCGGGGGCCCGGGGGTGCGCGTGGACACGCACATCTACGCGGGCTACCACGTGCCGCCGTACTACGATTCGCTCCTCGCCAAGGTCATCGTGCAGGGCCACGACCGCACCGAGGCCCTCGCGCGGATGCACCAGGCGCTCGACGGCTTCATCATCGAGGGAGTCACGACCACCATCCCCTTCCTGAGCCGCGTGATCCAGCACCCGGCGTTCCAGGCGGGCGACGTGGACACGAAGTTCCTCGAGCGGGAGAGCCACCTCATGGAGAACCGCGCTTGAAGATCGACGTCTTCTTCACGCCGAACGGCCTCGCCCCCGGCGACTTCGCCGGCCGCAGCGTCGTCGTGGTGGACGTGCTGCGCGCCTCGACGACCATCGCGGTCGCGCTCGCCTCCGGCGCGAAGGCCGTCCTGCCCGCCGCGTCCACCGACGAGGCGCTGCGCATCGCGCAGAACCTCGAGCACGACCAGGTCGTGCTCGCGGGCGAGCGGAAGTCGGTGCGCGTCGAAGGGTTCGCGCTCGGCAACTCGCCGCTCGAGTTCACCCCCGAGGCGGTCGGCGGGAAGACGGTCGTTCTCAGCACGACGAACGGCACCCAGGCGCTCATCGCGGCACAGGGCGCGAAGGAGGTCCTGGTCGCCGCGGCGGTGAACTTCAGCGTGGTGGTCCAGCGCGCCCGCGCGGCGCTCGAGGCCACGGGCGAACTCGTCATCCTCTGCTCCGGCCACGAGCGGCGGTTCGCCATCGAGGACGCCTTCGCCGCGGGGCGCATCACAAAAGTGCTCTTGCCGGAGGGCGGCCTGAAGCGGGTGACCGTGAACGACGGCGCCCTCGCCTCGCTCGACATCGCCCGGCACTTCGGCGAGAAGTGGCTGCGGGCGCTGCGCGCCTCTACCCACGGACGCGAGCTGGAGGATCTGGGGTTCGGCCTGGACCTCCAAGTGTGCGGGACGCAGGACACGCACCCGGTGCTCCCGGTGTACGCCGACCGACGGATCACGGCATATCGAGCCCCGCAGGAAGGATGAGCTCTGGGCCATCCTGGCCCTGCTGGCGGGCGCGTTCCTCGCGCTCGCGGCGTCGCCTCCCCCCGTTGATTCCGTAACCGGCCCGCTCGGCGCCGCCCTCGGCCGGGGCCTGCGGTACGCCCTCGGGGCCGGCGCGGCGTTCGTGCCGCTCGTCTTCTTCCTCTGGGCCATCGTCCTGTTCGGCCACTTCGAACGCGTCGTCGGCAAGCGGCTCACGGTGTTGTGCGTCGGCCTCGCCCTCACGGTGCCCTACGTGCTCGGCATCGCGTACCAGACCCTCGCCGCGGCGGGACGCGAGGCGTTGGACGCGGGCCGCCTCCCCGACTATCCGGCCTGGATCGGGATCGTCGGCGGCTTCCTCGCCTACGAGCTGTGGCGGGTGGTCGGCACGGCGGGCGAGGGGCTGCTCGCGCTCGGCGCGTTCTCGGCGCTCACGCTCGTCACTGTCGGCTGGAATCCGTTGGGGGCGCTTAGGAAAGACCAGGGGTCAGGGGTCAGGGGTCAGGGGTCAGGGGGCGCCGCCGCGCTCGCGGCCGGCACCGCCGTTCCGGACGCGGAGCCGGTCGAGGACGTCATCGAACGGGCCGGTGCGGAGGAGGGGCCGGCGCCGAAGAAGCGCAGGAGCCGGAAGCCGAAAGCCGCAAGCGCGGACGCCGAAGCCACGGAGCCGCCGCCGGACGAGGAGCTGCCCCCGCTCGAGCTGCTGACGCCCCCGGCGCCCGAGGCGCCCGGCTTCGACGCCGATCTGGACCGCCTGCAGTCGGTGCTGATCGACACCCTGCGGCAGTTCAAGGTCGAGGGCACACCGGGCGGGCGGACCACCGGGCCGGTCGTCACGCAGTTCGAGGTCATCCCCGCAGCCGGCGTGAAGGTCGGCCGCATCGCCGCGCTCGCCGACGACCTCGCCCTCGCGATGAAGGCGCAGGCCATCCGCATCGTGGCGCCGATCCCGGGGAAGGGTGCCGTCGGCGTGGAGGTGCCGAACCCGACGCCGCGGATGGTCGGGTTCCGGGAGTTGCTGGAGACGAACGAGTGGCGGCGGGCGAAGGCCGTGTTGCCGATCGTGCTGGGGCGCGACATCGAGGGCCGGCCGATCATCGCCGACTTGGCGAAGATGCCGCACCTCCTCATCGCGGGCGCCACGGGATCGGGCAAGTCGGTCTGCATCAATTCGATCATCTCCTCGCTCGTGTACCGGTACCTGCCGAGCGAGCTCCGGATGCTGATGATCGATCCGAAGATGGTCGAGCTCTCGATGTACAACGCCCTGCCGCACCTGCGGCACCGCGTCGTGACGGACAACAAGGACGCGGCGCAGGTCTTCAAGTGGGCGGTGTGGGAGATGCAGGACCGCTACGAGCTGCTGCACGCGAACACGGTGCGCAACCTCGCGGACTTCAACCGCAAGGCGGAGGAGGGCCAGCCGCTCAAGACGCCGAAGGGCGAGCCGTACACGGGCGGCCCCATGCCGTACATCGTGCTGTTCGTGGACGAGCTGGCCGACCTCATCATGACGGTGCAGGCGGAGGTCGAGACGCCGCTCGCCCTGCTGGCCCAGAAGGCGCGCGCGATCGGCATCCACGTGGTCCTGGCGACGCAGCGGCCCTCGGTGAACGTCATCACCGGCCTGATCAAGGCGAACTTCCCGAGCCGGATCGCCTTCCGCGTGGCGTCGAAGATCGACAGCCGCACCATCCTCGACCAGAACGGCGCCGAGGCGCTGCTGGGGAACGGCGACATGCTCTTCATGCCGCCGGGGAAGAACGACCTCCTGCGGCTGCAGGGGGCGTTCATCTCGACCGAGGAGACGGAGCGGCTGATGCACTGGTTCGAGGCGCGGCGCGAAGGGCGGCTCGCGGCGCTGGCGGAGGAACAGGCGGAGGCCGCGCCGGCCGGCGGGGAGCCCGACATCCTCGAGGCGGTGCGCGCCCGGGTGGCGGAGGCGGAGAGCGGGGGCGCGGACGAGGATGGCGGCACGGCGCCGGGCGAACGGGACAAGCTGTTCCACCAGGCGGCGGAGACCTGCATCCAGAACCAGCTCGGCTCGACGTCGCTGCTCCAGCGGCGGCTCAGGATCGGCTATGGCCGCGCGGCACGGATCATCGATCAACTCGAGGAGGCCGGCATCCTCGGCCCGCCGGACGGCTCGAAGCCGCGCGACGTCTTGGTCGGGCTCGCTGACCTGGATAGAATCACTCGCGAGTAGCGCGCGGTGGACGCGCGAGAGGGCGTACCGGGGCACCAAAGTGCCAGCGTACCGGGGCACCGGCGTACCGGCGTACCGGGGCACCGGCGTACCGGCGTACCGGGGCACCGGCGTACCGGCGTACCGGGGCACCAAAGTGCCAGCGTACCGGGGCACCGGCGTACCGGCGCACCGCTTTCACTTCGGTGTGTGGGTGGCGCGCTGACAGGATGGCCGGAGCCGGCGCTGAAGTGCGAACACGGCGGCGCTCGCCCGGTCCCGCAACCCATCGAGCCGACGGTGCGTCTCCTCGTCCAGATAGCCCAGATCATGCACCACGGCCAGGAGCGCATCGACCTCCGCGAGGGAGCCGAGGGCGATGCTGAGGCCGTGCGCCAGTTCGGCGGCGCCGAAGCGTGCGTAGCCCTCGGCGACATTCGCGCTGGCCGAGACCGCGGCGCGCCGGAGCTGACTGCTCAGTTCGAAGCGTTCACTGGAGGGAAGGCGTGCGGACGCCTTGCACACCTCGATCGCGAGTTCATGGCAGCGCTGCCACGCAATAAGCCGTCGGTGCCGGTTCATCTGCGCAAGTTGCGCCAGCCATGCACTTCTGTCGCCATCGGTCTCTTGCGCCGCGGCGCGGAACTATGCGCATTCCGGTACGCCGGTACGCCGGTACGCCGGTACGCCGGTACGCCGGTACGCCGGTACGCCGGTACGCCGGTACGCCGGTACGCCGGTACGCCGGTACGCCGGTACGCGCAATTTCACGCTCCACTGTGCAATGGATTGGTGCGCGTGGCGTGGTTGGGCGTCGTAGCTTGTCCCCGTGCTCAAGACCGACCCGTCCACCTGGACCGATGCCCGGCACCGCTCGGGCGTAGCGGCGGAGATGACAGCCGCCGAGTTGCTCCGTGGGCAGGGGTACGAGATTCTCGAGCACCGCTATCGGTTCCACCGGCACGACGTGGACCTGGTGGCGCGGTTCGGGGCCACGGTGGTATTCGTCGAGGTCCGTGCCCGGTCCTCGGACCGGTTCGGCGGCGCGGCGTCGTCCGTGACGGCGCGGAAACAGGCCCTCCTGGCGCGCTCGGCGGCCTCCTGGCTGCAGAAACACGGCCTGCCAGGGGATACGGCCCGGTTCGACGTCGTCGCGGTCCAGGGAGACCGCATCGACTGGCTGCAGGGTGCCTTCCGGCCGGGATGGCGGTAGTCGCATCTTCGGTATATATTCGGGTCAACTTTCACTCCAACGTTTGAGGATCGTATGGCTGCCGACCCCCACGATGACCGCCGCAAGGCCCTGAACCTCGCCATTGCGCAGATCGAGAAGACCTGCGGCAAGGGCTCCATCATGCGAATGGGCTCGGAGCGGGCGCGGGTGAAGGTGGACGCCATCCCCACCGGCGCCATAAACCTCGACGCCGCGATCGGCGTGGGCGGCATCCCGCGCGGCCGCGTGACCGAGATTTTCGGGCCGGAGTCCTCCGGAAAGACGACGCTCGCGCTGCACGTGGCGGCGAACGCGCAGAAGGCCGGCGGCGTCGCGGCGTACGTGGACGCGGAGCACGCCCTCGACGTCGAGTTCGCCAAGAAGCTCGGGGTGGACGTGGACAACCTTCTCATCTCCCAGCCGGACACCGGGGAGCAGGCGCTCGAGATCACCGACATCCTGGTGCGCTCGGGTGCGGTGGACGTCGTCGTGATCGACTCGGTGGCCGCGCTGGTGCCCAAGGCCGAGATCGAGGGCGAGATGGGCGACTCCCACGTCGGCCTTCAGGCGCGGCTGATGAGCCAGGCGCTACGCAAGCTGGCGGGCGCCATCAACCGCTCGCGGACGTCGGTCGTCTTCATCAACCAGCTGCGCGAGAAGATCGGGGTGATGTTCGGCAACCCGGAGACGACGAGCGGCGGCCGCGCACTGAAGTTCTACGCGTCGGTGCGGCTCGACATGCGGCGCATCGGGCCGGTGAAGGAGCGTGACGTGGTCCTCGGCAGCCACGTGCGGGTGAAGGTCGTGAAGAACAAGGTGGCGCCGCCATTCCGTCAGGCCGAGTTCGACATCATGTTTGACGAGGGCATCAGCCACACGTCGCTGGTGGTGGACATCGCCGCCGAGGCCGGCATCATCCAGAAGTCGGGTGCGTGGTACGCGTACAACGACCAGCGCATCGGCCAGGGCCGCGAGAACGCCAAGCAGTACCTCAAGGACAACCCCGCCGTGCTCGCTGAGGTCGAGGCGAAGGTGAAGGACCTGCTCGGCGTGAAGGCGGTGCCGGGCGCGGGCGAGGAAGAGGCGGCGCTGGAGGAATAGGGAACCGGGCCGGGTGCGCGCGAGGCGTCCGTGATCATCACCGCCCTCGACCTCGAACCGCGTGGCACCGGCGGGGTGCGCGTCCAGGTGGACGGCGGCCCGTTCGCCACGGTCTCCATCCAGGACATCGCCGCCCTGGGTCTGAAGCTGGGTCGCGCGCTGGACGCGGCGGCCGCCTCGTCCATCGAGCGCCGCGCCGAGGCGTTCGCGGCCCGCGCCGTCGCGTTGCGGATGCTGGGCTACCGCGCGCTCCCCGCCCGCGAGATCACCAGGCGCCTCACCCGGAAGGGGCACGCCCGGCCGGTGGCCGAAGCCGTCGTGTCGGAACTCGAGGCCGCTGGGCTCGTGAACGACGCCGAGTTCGCGCGGCACTTCACGCTGACCCGCGCCACCCGGCGGCGCTACGGTCCCTCGCGGCTCGAGGCGGATCTGCGCCGCCTCGGCGTGGACGAGCACGTGGCTGCCGAGGCGGTGCGCGAGACGCTCGAGCGCGAAGCCATCGAGCCGAGTGCGTTGCTGCGGGAGGCCGCCGAACGGAAGCTGAAGGCGCTCGCCGGGCTCGACGCCGCGGTGCAGCGCCGGCGGCTCAGGGCCTACCTGTTGCGCCGCGGATTCGCCGGCGGCGAGGTCGTCCCGGTCATCGATGCGCTCGTCGGCCGGCCGTCAGGCGTCAGGCGTCGGGCGTCGGGCCTTGGCCGTCGGTCGTCGGCCATCAGAGGCTCCCGCCGCTTCTCCGATAGCTGAGGGCTGAGGGCCGAGCGGCTTCCCGAGGCCGCAACGCCGCGCGGCGCACGGCGTTACGGGTGGCCGAGCGCGCCGGGCCGGGCTACATTCCTCAGGTTCTATGCACGCCCACCAGATCCGCCGCCACTTCCTCGACTTCTTCGTCGAGCGGGGGCACCGCGAGGTGCCGTCGTCTTCGCTCGTGCCGGCGGGTGATCCAACCCTCCTGTTCACCAACGCCGGGATGGTGCAGTTCAAGCGCACCTTCCTCGGCCTCGAGCAGCGCGACTACCGCCGCGCCACCACCTCGCAGAAGTGCGTGCGCGCCGGCGGCAAGCACAACGACCTCGAACAGGTGGGCCACACCGACCGGCATCACACCTTCTTCGAGATGCTCGGGAACTTCTCCTTCGGTGACTACTTCAAGCGCGACGCCATCGCGTTCGCCTGGGAGTTCGTGACCAGCAAGCATTGGCTGGGCATCTACCCGGGGCGCATCCGCATCAGCGTCCACCACAAGGACGACGAGGCGCGCGGCCTCTGGCGCGAGATCGCGGGGCTGCCGGACGCGAGGATCTACGGCCTCGGCGACAAGGACAACTTCTGGCAGATGGCCGACACGGGGCCGTGCGGTCCGTGCTCGGAGATCTACGTGGACCTGATGGAGAGGCGGCGGGCGGACCGCGGCTCCGACCAAGTGCACTCCCTCGACCAGTTCGTCGCAGCCACGGAGGCCGGCCGGTTCCTCGAGATCTGGAACCTCGTGTTCATGCAGTTCGACCGGCAGGCGGACGGGACGCTGAAACCGCTGCCGGCGCCGAGCGTGGACACCGGCGCGGGGCTCGAGCGCATCGCCGCCGTCGTGCAGGGAGAGACGTCGAACTTTCACGCCGACCTCTTCCTGCCGCTCATCCGGCGCGCCGAGAGCGTCGTCGGGCAGGCGTACGACCGGGGCGACGCCGGCGCGCCCTTCCGGGTGCTGGCCGACCACGCCCGCGCCGTGGCGTTCCTCCTCGCGGATGGCGTCTACCCCTCCAACGAAGGCCGCGGCTACGTCCTGCGGCGCATCCTCCGGCGGGCCGTGCGCCACGCCTACCTCCTCGGCAGGCGTGAGCCGACGCTCGTCGAGCTGGTGGACGAGGTGGTGAAGGTGATGGGCGGGGACTACCCCGATCTCGTGCGACGGCAGAAGCACCTTGCCGACGTGACGCGCGCCGAGGAGGAGCGGTTCCTCGAGACGATCGTCGGCGGGCTGGAGCGGATGGCGCGGCTCACGGCGGTCAGCGGCGACGAGGCCTTCAAGCTCTACGACACCTACGGATTCCCCATCGACCTCACCGAGATCGTCGCGGCGGAACGGGGGATGGCCGTGGATGTGCCGGGTTTCGAGAAGCTGCTGGAGGGGCAGAGGGAGCGGAGCCGCAAGGCAGCGGGTACTGAGCGTACCGGGGCACCGGGGCACCGGGGCACCGAAGTCGCCGGTGCGCCTGATGATGTCGGTGCGTCGGTGCGCCGGTGCGCCGGTGCGCCCGGTCGCGGGGAGCAGGGCGGCTGGACGCTCGTGCAGCCTCGCGTGCGCCAGAAGTGGGTGGGCTACGACACGACGCGCGCCGAGACGGACATCCTCGCTTTCCTGCGCACGGCCGACGGCCTGGGCCTCGTCCTCCACGAGAACCCGTTCTACGCCGAGAGCGGCGGCCAGGTCAGCGACACCGGCGAGGTCGTCGGGCGGGGGTGGCGGCTGCCGGTCGAGGAGGTGCGGAAGATCGACGGGAAGACGGCGGTGTTCGGTGCGTTCGACGGTCCCTTCGAGCCCACGTCCGTCGAGGCGCTGGTCGCCGAGGGAGTGCGCCGCGACACGGAGCGCAACCACACCGCCACGCACCTCCTCCACGCCGCGCTCGGGAAGGTCCTCGGCGCTCACGTGCGGCAGGCGGGCTCGGTGGTGTCGGCTGAACGGCTGCGCTTCGACTTCACGCACCATCAGCCGATCCCGGCGGACGCGTTGCTCGAGATCGAGGCGGAGATGAACCGCCACGTCTGGGAGAACCTGCCCGTCGAGCGGCGGCAGATGAAGTACGCCGAGGCGCTCGAGGGCGGGGCGATGGCGCTGTTCGGCGAGAAGTACGGCGACGTGGTGCGCGTCATCGCGGTGCCCGGCGTGTCCCGGGAGCTGTGCGGCGGGACCCACGCGCGGACGACGGGGCAGATCGGCCTGGTGCGCGTGGTGGGCGAGAGCGGCGTCGGCGCGGGCGTGCGGCGCATCGAGGCCCTGACCGGCCCCGGCGCCTACGACTGGCTGCTCGGCCGCAGCCGGCTGTTGGAGGACGCCGCGGAGGTGGTGGGCAGCGCGCCGGAGCACCTGGCGCGGCGCGTCGAGGCGTTGGTCGAAGAGCGGCGGCGCCTCGAGAAGCGGGTGGAGGAGCTGATCAAGGGCGGCGGCGCTGAGGCGCGGGGGCAGGTCACCGAGGTCGGCGGGTCGGTCATCTCGGTCGCGGGATCGCAATCGGGCGACCGCAACGAGATCGGGGCGATGGTCGATGCGTTCCGCGAGCGGACGAAGAGCGGCGTGCTCGTCGTGGTGTCGAAGGGCGAGCGGGCCGGCATCCACGTCGGCGTGACGGACGACTTGGTGGCGAAGGGCATCCGGGCGCCGGACCTGGTGAACCGCATCGCGGCGGTGAGCGGCGGGAAGGGTGGGGGACGCCCGCACTTCGCCTCGGCGGGAGCGGGCGACATCACAAAGGTGCCCGATGCCGAGCGGCAGGCGGCGGCCATCGTGCGCGAGGCGCTGGTGTCCGGATGATCGCGCGGGGACAGGTGCTGGCGTGGCTCGCGGCCCGCGCGCCGGCGGCGCCGGCGCTCCTCGCGGAGCGGCTGGACCGGTTCGCGCGCTCGCTGCCCGAAGAGCAGCTCGGCGACTCGATGACCGCGGCGATGAGCGCGCTCGGCATTGTCGCGTTGGAGGGCTCGCTGGCGCGCGGCGAGACCGGCGATGACGCGGCGCTCGACCTGCTGACCGCGGACGCGTTCGTGACCTACGCGTTCGAAGCGGCGGCGGAGGAGGGGCTGGACATCGGTCCCGTGGCGGCCCACCTCCTCGAGCGGGCGGTGCGATGAGTACGGTCCTCGAGAAGCTGATGGCGACCGCCCCGGGGCTCCTCGTGCTGATCGATCCGGAGCGCACCGAGCCCGCGGAGGCCGCCGCGGTGGCGCGCGCCGCGCAGGACGCGGGCGCGGCCGGCCTCCTGATCGGCACGTCGTTCGACGGCACGGGCCAGACCGACGATGTCGCGCAGGCCATCCGGGCGGCCTCCGACTTGCCGCTCGTGCTCTTCCCGGCCTCGGCGGCGCATCTCACGGCGCAGGTGGACGCGGTCCTGCTCCTCTCGCTCGTGTCGGGCCGGAACCCGCAGTACCTCATCGAAGAGCACGTCCGGGCGGTGCCGTTCTTCAGCCGCCACGCGGTCGAGGCCATTTCCACGGCCTACATCCTCGTGGACGGCGGGCGCATCACGGCGGTCGAGGCGGTGAGCCAGACGCGGCCGTTGCCGGCCGACAAGCCCGAACTCGCGGTCGCGCACGCCGTGGCGGCGCGGCTCATCGGCATGAGCGCCGTGTACCTGGATGCGGGCAGCGGGGCCGCGCGCCCCGTGCCGCCCGCGTTGATCGCAGCGGTCCGCAAGGCGGTCCCGCTGCCACTGGTCGTCGGCGGCGGGCTGCGGACTCCGGAGCAGGTTCGTGATGCGCGGCGTGCGGGAGCCGATTTCTTGGTGATCGGGACCGCGGTGGAGGAGGGGGGCCCCGGGCGCATCCGCGAGCTGGTCGCGGCGCTGGCGTGATCGATCTCCACACTCACCTGCTGCCCGGCGTAGACGACGGCTCGAACACCGTCGAGCAATCGGTGGAGGTCCTCGAGCGCTTCGCCGAGCAGGGGGTCACGGCGGTCTGCTGCACGCCGCACCTCAGCGCGAGCGAGGCGGCGGACCCACCCTGCGACGCGATCGACGACCTGCTCGCGACGTTGCGCGACGCCGCGCCGCCCGCCATCTCACTGACGCGCGGTTTCGAGATCATGCTGAATGTGCCGACCCCCCTGTTGGCCGGCCGGTGCCTCACGCTGGCGGGCACGCGGTACATCCTCGTCGAGTTCGGCCGGCTCGTCCCCGCGGGTGCGAGCCTCGAGATCCTGAAGCGCGTGGTGGCGCAGGGCCTGGTGCCGGTGCTCGCGCACCCGGAGCGCTACCAGATCTGCACGCCGGAGATGGGCCGGGCTTGGCGGGACGCGGGCGTCGTTCTGCAGGTGGACGCCACGACGCTCCTGGGCGAGTCGCGGCGCGCCGAGCGGGCGCGCTCTCTCGTGGCGGCGGGGTGGGCCGGGATCGTGGCGAGCGACAATCACGGAGACCGGCGGACGGTGTTCGCGGCGCTGGAGTGGCTCGAGCGCCACGGCGGCCCGCGGCAGGCGCGGCTGCTCGCGAGCGACAACCCGGCGGCCATCCTCGCGGACGAGCCGGTGGCGCCGGTCCCGCCGTTTAGGATGCGCCGGTCGCTGTTCACGCAGTTCAAGGACTTCCTGGTCGGGGGGAAAGAGGCTTGAGCCCGGGCCACCGTGGGGAGGGGCTGCCGTGAGTCTCGACCATCTCGCCGAGTTGGGTGAACTCGCCGGCCGCTGCGCGACGGCGCTCGAAGGGCCCGTCCGCCGGTACGCGGAGCTGGTGAAGGCGACGCTCGCCGCCGGCGGGACGGTGTTCTTTGCCGGGAACGGAGGCAGCGCGGCGCACGCCCAGCACATCGCGGCGGAGTATGTCGTGCGCTACCGGCCGGTGGTGCGGCGGGCCGTCTCCGCGCTCGCGCTCTCGACCGACTCGTCGCTGCTTACGGCCGCCGGGAACGACCACGGGTTCGAGACGATCTTCGCGCGCCAGGTGGAGGCGCACGGCCGCGCGGGGGACCTGCTCGTTCTCGTCTCGACGTCGGGCGCGTCGCCGAACCTGCTCAAGGCGGCGGAGATGGCGCGCAGCGCCGGCGTCATGACGGTGGGTCTGCTGGCGCGGGATGGGGGACCGCTGGCGAAGCTCGTGGACCACGCCGTCATCGTGCCGACGGACGACACGGCGCACGCGCAGGAGATCCAGCTGGCCATTGACCACTACGTGTGCTCCCTCGTCGAGCCGGGGCTTCCGGCGTGACGGTTCGCCGCTCGCGCCGGGCCACGGGGCGCGGGTCGTCGCGTCGTCGGGGCCGGTTGGCGGCGGCGGAGGGACGGTCGCGCGCCGGAGCGGCGGGCGCCGTGCGTGCCGTCCGACCGCCGCGAGGACGCACGGCCGTCCCTCAGCCGTCGCGGGTCGCCGACGATCCGGCGCGCACTCGCATGGGATGGCCGTCCCGCAGCCCCCGTGGGTCGCCGACGATCCGGCGCGCACTCGCGTGGTGATTGATCTCTGCGGCACTCGCGCCGTGGTGACCGGCGGCACCCGCGGTATCGGCGCCGCGACGGTGGATCTGTTCCGCAAGGCCGGTGCCGAGGTGATCGCCGTCGCGAAGTCGACGCACGGCGACCTCGCGGATCCCGAGGTGTGCCGGCGTGCCGCCGCGTCCATCGGTGCACCCGTCCACTTCCTCGTGGTCAACCACGGCATCTGGCTCGCGGAGGAGGTGTCGCTCGCCGCGATGGCGGAGCAGCAGTGGCGCCGCACGATGGCGGCGAACCTGGACTCCTACTTCCACGTGATCCAGGCGTTCGCGCCGCTGATCCCCGAGGGCGGGTCCATCGTCCTCGTCGGCTCGACCGCCGGCCAGCGGGGCGAGGGCTTCCACGCCGATTACGCGGCGTCCAAGGGCGCCACCATCTCGCTCACCAAGAGCCTCGCCATCGAGTTCGCGCCGCGGATCCGCGTGAACTGCGTCGCCCCCGGCTGGGTGGACACCGCGATGTGCGCGCTGCCGTTCGCCGCCGGCGGCCGGGCGGCGATCGAAGCCGGCATCCCGCTCCGGAGGGTCGCCGCGCCGGAGGACATCGCCGGCCCGATCGTCTTCCTCTGCTCCGGCCTCGCCCGCCACATCACCGGTGAGATCGTGAACGTCAACGGCGGGAGCGTGCTGTGTGGCTGAGGTTTTCCCGCTAGAGCGCATCCCCGCGCCCGTGAGGGCGATCGCCGGCCGCCTGCGGGAGGCCGGCCACGAGGCGTGGTTCGTCGGCGGAGCCGTGCGCGACGTGCTCCTCGAGCGGCGGCGGGGCACGGCGCCGCGCCGCGCGGGCGACTTCGACATCGCCACCAGCGCGACGCCCGACATCGTGCTCAAGCTCTTCCGCCGCACCATCCCCGTCGGCATCGAGCACGGGACCGTCGCGGTGCTGGATGAGGAGGGCGGGGCCCACGAGGTCACGACCTTCCGCCAGGACATCGAGACCGACGGCCGCCACGCCGTCGTGCGGTTCGGCGTCTCCCTCGCCGACGACCTCGCCAGGCGCGACTTCACCATCAACGCCATCGCGGTGCATTCCGAGACGGGCGCGCTCGAGGATCCGTTCGCCGGGCAAGCGGACCTCGAGGGCGGCGTGGTCAGGGCCGTCGGGGATCCGGCGCAGCGGTTCCTGGAGGACCGCCTGCGCATCCTCCGCGCGCTCCGCTTCGCCACCGTGCTGCGGTTCGAGGTGGAACCGGGCACCTGGCGCGCGCTCAGCGACCAGGCGCGGGAGCTGGCGCACCTGTCGCGCGAACGGGTGCGGGACGAGTGGTTGAAGACGCTCGACGCGGACTCGCCGGGCGCGGGCGTGCGGATGTGGCGGAAGTCCGGCGTGCTGCTCGGAGTGTGGCCGGAGTTGGCGCGCCTCCCGGAGGCGGCGCCGGGCTGGCTGGACGCCTCGGACACCCGGGATCCGGTCCTGCTCACCGCGACCCTCCTGTGGCGCGGTGAGGTGGCCGCCGAGGCCGCCGAGTCCGCGGTCCGGCGGCTGCGCTTCTCGAACCGCGATACGGCGCGCGTGCGGGCCTTGGTGGCGGCGCTCGTCGATACCCTGCCGGCGCCCGGTCAGGTGCGGGACGTGCGTCGCTGGCTGGCGCGGCACCGCGAGGTGGCGCACGACGTCATCGCCGTCAGCGAGCCGCGCTCGCGCCGCGCGGATTTGCTCGCGGCGGTCCACGCCATTGAGACGGCGGGCGATCCGCTCTCGGTGCGCGAGCTGGCCGTGAGCGGCGAGGACCTCAAGGCGGCGGGCCTCGTGGCGGGGAAGGCGATGGGCGAGGTGCTGCGGCAGCTGCTGGACGAGGTGCTCGACGAGCCGTGGCGCAACACGCCCGAGTGGCTGCTCGCGCGGGCCGGGGAACTCGCGCCGTGACCCGCGCCACCGGCATCGCCGTGGTGTTCGGGATCGTCGCCGCGGGCGCGAACCTGGCGGGCGCGTTCGCCGTGACGAAGAGCGCGCGCTTCGGCCTCAAGTTCATCGAGGGGATGGTGGCCTTCGCGGCGGGCTTCATGCTCGCCCTCGCGCTCGTCGCCGCGCTGCCCGAGGCCCTCGCCCACCGGCCCACCGAGGGGGCCATCGCCGCGCTCGTGGGCTACCTCCTCGTGCATCTGACGCAGCACACCTTCACGCAGCACTTCCACTTCGGCGTGGAGACCCACTCGGTGAGCCGCGTGGCGAGCCGCTCGGCGCTGATCGGGCTGCTCCTCCACACTTTCTTCGACGGCGTGGCGATCGCCTCGGGCTTCATCGTGAGCAACTCGCTCGGCCTGCTCTTCTTCTGCGCGATCTTCCTGCACAAGCTCCCCGAGGGCGTGACCATCTCGAGCCTGGCGATGGCCTCGGGCGAGGGACCGCGGCGCGCGATCCTGTGGGCCGCGTACCTCGGCGGCGCCACCGTCCTGGGGGTCCTGCTCACCGAACAGCTCGCCCTGCTCACCGAGTACGGCCTCGCGGTCTCCGCCGGCGTGACGCTCTACGTCGGCGCCTCGAACCTCGTGCCCGAGTTCCAGGGGAAGAAGGGCTGGCGGCTGCCGCTGGCCTTCTTCGCCGGAGCCGCGGCATTCGTGGCGGCGGACCTCCTTCTGGCGCGGCTCGGCTCCATGTGACTAGATTGGTCACATCGAATGGACCAATGAGGTCATGATGACAGCGAGGTGGCGATGAAGCCCGCTAAGGTTTCCGAACTCAAGGCCGGCCTGAGCAAGTACCTGGCCCGCGTGAAGCGGGGCGAGGAAGTCGTGGTCACCGAGCGGGGGCGGGCGATCGCCAAGCTGGTGCCGATTCCGCCCGACGAGGATCCGGAGATGGAGCGCATGCGGGATCTCGAGCGCCGGGGGATCGTCCGCATCGGCTTCGGGGGCTGGCCGGCGGGCTTTTGGGACTGGGAGCGCCCCAAAGTGCCCGAAGGGTGGCTCGAGGACTGGCTCGAGTGGGAGCGCGGTGGGGGTGATCGGTGAGGTTCTGGGACACTTCCGCCGTCGTTCCGCTCCTCGTCGAGCAGGGCCACTCGGCGGGCGCTCGGGCCTTGGTCACCGATCCGAGAGACATGGTCGTGTGGTGGGGAACGGTGGTGGAGTGCCTCTCCGGGCTCGCGCGGCTTCGCGTGGAGGGGGCGCTATCGGTGTGGACGGAGACAAGGGCGCGCGAGAGTCTCACGCTCCTCGGTGACCGGTGGGTCGAAGTGGTGCCTTCGAACCGGGTGCGCACGGTGGCGGGCGAGCTCGTTTCCCGTCACCTGCTGCGCGCCGGGGATGCCCTCCAATTGGCGGCGGCCCTGGAGTGGGCCGGCGACGCGCGGCTGGGCCGTCTGATCGTGACCTTCGATCGCCGCTTGCGTCACGCCGCGGCCCTCGAGGGCTTCACCGTCCTGCCCGAGGAGGGGTGAGGGCGGGCCCTTGCGCCGGCGACCGGCACGCTCTACATTAACGTACATCATGTTCTAATGTGAGCGACTAATGAAACGTGGATCGCGGGTTTCCGAGGCGGTGCCGGTGCAGGTGTATCTGGTGCGCGACGAGCGCGCGCGGCTGGAGCGTCTGGCCGAGTCGCTCGACACGACCAAGGCCAACGTCCTGCGCCGCGGGCTGCTGGCGCTGGAGCGGGAGGTGACGGACCCGGCGGAGCATCCGCTGCTCAAGCTCGGCGGCATCGCCGAGGACCGCGGCCCGGATCTCTCCTACGACCCGGCGGTGGAGCACGGCCGGGCACTGGCGGATGCGCTGCTGCCCCGGCGGGGCCGCGGCGCGTGACTCGGCCGGACGTCTTCATCGACACCTCCGGGTGGTTCCGGTATGTGGTGCGGGGGCGATCGGAGGCCGAGGAGCGCGCCCGCGGCGAAGTGCGGCGCGCCATCGAGCGGTGCGTGCGGGACCGCGTGCCCTTGTGGACCACGAATCTGGTGGTGGCCGAGACGCACCAACTGCTGCTCGCCAGGACGAACCGTGCCACCGCGCGTCTGTTCGTCGGTACGCTGCCGCTTCCCCGTCTCGAGGTCGTCACCAGCACTCCCGACCTCGAGTCCCGCGCGCTCCGGGAGTGGATCGATCGGTTCGACGGGGAGGACTTCTCCCTGTGCGACGCCGTGAGCTTCGCGGTGATGGCGGAGCGGGGGATCCGCTCCGCGCTGGCGCTGGACAGGCACTTCAAAGTGGCCGGGTTCGCCGTGCTGCCCGCGAGGAAGACCGCGCGATGAGTGGACGGAAGGCCCCGCCCCCCAGCCTCTTCAACCCGGCCGTCAGCCATCAGCCGTTGGCGGCGCGGATGCGGCCGCGGACGCTGGAGGAGTTCCTCGGCCAGGAGCAGCTGCTCGGCGAGGGGAAGGCCCTCGGCGAGCTGATCCAGCGGGGTGAGGTGGGCTCAATGATCTTCTGGGGCCCGCCGGGCTCCGGGAAGACCACGCTGGCCCTGCTCATCGCCCAGTACACCGACCGCGAGTTCGTGCACTTCAGCGCGGTGACCGAGGGAGTGCCGCGGGTGCGCGAGATCATCCGCGAGGCGGAGGACCGGCTCGCGATGCACGGGCGCCGGACCATCCTCTTCTGCGACGAGATCCACCGGTTCAACAAGGCGCAGCAGGACGCCTTCCTGCCGCACGTGGAGCGCGGGACGATCGCGCTCATCGGGGCGACGACGGAGAACCCCAGCTTCGAGATCATCGGCGCACTCCTCTCGCGGGTTCGGGTCTTCGTCCTGGAACCGCTGAGCGAAGAGCACATTCGTGATCTCGTGCGGCGGGCGCTGGCGGACCAGGAGCGAGGGGTTGGGGGTCAGGGGCTGGGGATCGACGACGACGCCCTGGCGCTCCTGGCTCGGGAGTCGGACGGCGATGCTCGGCGGGCGCTGCAGGCGCTGGAGGCGGCGGCGGAGTACCTGACCAGCGTACCGGCGTACCGGCGTACCGGCGTACCGGACGAGGGGCTGACCAGCGTACCGGGGCACGGGCGTACCGGCGTACCGGACGAGGGCGATTCCGGTGCGCGCGGGCGCCAGCCCGCGGGTGCGCCGGAGCCCCGGTGCGTCAGTGCGCGCGGGCGCCAGCCCGCGGGTGCGCCGGAGCCCCGGTGCGTCAGTGCGCGCGGGCGCCAGCCCGCGGGTGCGCC
>Ga0315287_10000194_pt1 | contig 53179 bp, 47 predicted proteins | sample YL17G11_0_MG_FD_205037 | JGI IMG/M metagenome (GOLD analysis project Ga0315287, IMG submission 205037) | Sediment microbial communities from Yellowstone Lake, YNP, Wyoming, USA - YL17G11_0 | ecosystem: Environmental > Aquatic > Freshwater > Lake > Sediment | place: USA: Wyoming | collected...
TGCGGGATCTTTTGGTACGCAAGCATTAAATATACCAGCTAAGGCTTTTTCTTTGCAATCCATACCAGGGCAGCATTCGCCTGAACTACAAAACCAGCCGCTGATTTTACAATCGGTCTTACAGGATCCATTTTCGCAAGTGCCTTTTTTATGCTTATCGTTTTCGCAAGGCACGCCTGTGCCCAGCGGAATACAGCCAGTGCTTTTCTGGCAGGTTTGGCAGACAGAACAAGAAACGCTGCACTGATGAAAGGAATTGCTTTGATCGCATATTTGACATTTTTTAGCATCGCAATTGTCGTTAGATTGGCATTGATATTCGTTTAAATCAAAGCTGGGGTTTGAAAAATTAACCAAATCTGGATTAATGGTATTTAAAATTAAGTAAGCGCAGAAAGCCAAAAGCAATCCGGCAATAGCGCCCCAGATCCATTTTTTAGCTTCATCAGCGCTGGATATGCTGCCAGCAGTCATATAAACAATTCCGCCAAAGACCAGAGCGCCGACCGCAGCCACGCAAACCAAAGCCAAGCCAAAAATATAAATATAATTTATATAATTGCCCAGCCCTCCCTGCGGCGTAGTTTCATCAATAGTGGGATATGCTGTTTCTAATTCGTATTCAGCCAAAACAGAAGAGGAAAAAAGCAGGCAAAAAAAGATAATTAGTAAGCAAAATAATAAAAGATTGATTTTTTTATACTTAGACATTTTTTTAATTTATTAGGGAATAAAAAGAATATTTATATGGTTTTCAGCTTTTTGATTTGAAATTTTTTTGTTATTTACTTCCAGATATAATCTTGATAAGGACTGCTTGGCATTTATTCCTGTTTTTAGAAAAAGAAAATTAGGATTTTGCTCAGAGGTTTTTTTTGCTTCTGGCTGGTTTTGAAGACGCCATTTAAAATCCAGATCATTAAGATTCAAAATATTAAAAAAATAAGGCAAAGCAAATATATTTATTTGGCTGTTGGAATTAGCTGTAATTTCTTTTGACAGAATATTTATTGATTTATCTGACGATTGATAAATAATGACTTGAGGCCTATCTACTTTAATGATTGTTTGCAGATTATCAACAAATAAACCGTTTTTGTTTTCTATTTTGGTGCTGATGGTATATGTATTATTTGCGGGTTTTAAAGCTATAAAACTAAATTCGTCTTTGCCCAGTCCTGATGCTTTTTCATCTAAGTTATTATCAAGATACCAGGAATAATAATAATTCTTAAAATTAGAATTTTTTTTTGATATAACAGCTGCTGTTATCTGGCTGTTTGTTGTTGGCAGGGGTTTGCCAGAATAGCTTTGTGGCGTATAGGTATCTGCTGACCAGACTAATGCAAAATCGGAATTATCAGCTTTTAGGGGGCGATTAGGTCCGATTATAAACAAAAAAGACAGACAAATTATAATTAGAATAAAACGTTTAATCATAATGCTATAAAAAAATTATGGTCCAGTGGCTTGGGTGTTTTGAGCTTGATCAAAACCGCTTCCGCTGCCAAATAAAACCATCCAGACAATAACCACCAGCAAAATAATTAGCCCCCACCAGCCGGTCCAGGCAATAATAATGCTTGCGATCCAGATTAAAGATTGAATGACCATTTTTGTAATCATTTTTAAGGCCATGGCGCCGGCCCTAATAACAGCCTTTTTAGCTATGCGGCCTGTTTGTTTTTTGCCCGCCTGAACAGCCATTTGTCTGGCTTGGCTAAGTTGTGATGAGTATTGGGCTTCATCTTCAGGGCCTGTTTCTTCTGGGTCCATATTCATTAATTTAAATTAAATATTTAATGCTTCTTCTTCAGCCAGCTCTTGTTTGGCTTTTTCTATTTCCAATAATTGGGCCGGGTCTGTGGTGATTATCTGATCTTCGGTATAGGAAGCGACTATTTTTATGGCAGCGTGTTTCAGCCCGGCAAAAAAGATGCCCTCGCCTACTCCTGCTTCCAGCAGCATATATTTTTCCTGGTCTGTCAAGCTGAAAGTGTCTTTGACCACTTCAATGGCAGCTGGAGATTGTTTCATTAAAAGCTGGATTGAAGAGTTGGTCAAAATCGGCTTGCCGTATTTTGATTTTAGAAAATCTGTCACATCCTGGGTTACGGTAGTAAGGCCCAGATAATATTTGCGGCATCTTTTTGCTAGTCCGTGCAAAAATGAAGCCGCGTCTTCGTGCTGCATCATCCACCAGGCCTCGTCAATAACCATGATTCTTTTTTTCATTTCAGAGCGGATTAAATTCCAGATATAGTGCAGAATAATATACATAGCCACTGGCCGCAGTTCATCTTCCATGTCTCTGATGCTGAAAACCGCTAATTTTTTATTTATCCTGATATTGGTGGGCTGGTTGAAAAAGCTGGCATAACTGCCTTTTGTGTATTTTTCCAGCTTGATAGCTATGCTTTCTCCGCCAGTCATGCTTTTGACGATAGTTTGCAAATCTCCCATTAGAGGCGGCGTTGCTTTGGAAAAATCCGTTTCCGGAGTGATGTCTCGGGAAGCGTAGGTTTCAATTAGAGCTTTGTCCAGCAAAGCGTCTTCTTCTGGAGTCAGGCCGCCCAGCATTATGCGCAGCAGGCCGACCAGATTTAAAATATTGCTGCGAAAAAGATTAGCCGGCTCTTCATCAGGACGGGGCAAAGGCAGATCAAAAGGATTAATATGGTGAGCCGAGCTTAGGGAAATATCCATAAAAGCGCCGTCAACAGTTTCTGCCAGATATTTATATTCTTTTTCCGGGTCAATGATGATTACTTCTGTGTCTTGCATTAAAGAGCGAAGGACTTCTATTTTTACAGCATAGCTTTTTCCAGAGCCTGCTTTGGCAAAAACGCACATATTGGCGTTTTCCAGACTAAAGCGGTCAAACAAGATCAGGGAATTATTATGGCGGTTGATGCCGTAAAGCACGCCTTTATTGTCAGTCAAATCAGAAGAAACAAAAGGAAAGGCCGAAGAAAGGGGCTGGGTATTTAAGCTGTTGTGGATCATCAGTTTGTCTTTTTCCAAAGGCAGGGTGGAAATAAAGCCCTGTTCCTGCTGAAACACAGCGGTTTTGGCGTAAATCATCTGGTTTTCCAGCAGAGATCTTATCTCGTTTTCAATATCGTCTAATTTTGAAGGCAAATCAGCAAAAAAAGTGATATAAAGGCCGAATTTAAACAATCGTTCAGAACCCTGCTGAAGCTGGTCTCTTAAAACTTCAATGTCATTTATCGCTGTTTCTAAGATAGGGTCTCTGACCATGCCTTTTTCCTGCTGGAGATTTATTTCAGACTGGATCCGGGCGCTTTTCTTTTCTAAATTTTTAAGTATTAGCCGCGATTCTGCGGGGTGGATAAACATAGAAGTATTCATTTCTCTGTCCAGAGTAATAATCGGCGCCAGCCAGCCAGTCATTAGATTTCTGGGATAAGTGACAATAAAAATTGTCCGGGCGTATTTTTCGCCGATTTGGATATTTTTAGTGTCAATTTTAAGGCCAGACGGAGCAATCAGGTCAATGATGTCTGTTGATTGCGGCTGGTCTTGTGTTTTTGGTTTTTTTTGGAAAAACATATTATTGGATTCTTAGCTCTTTGGCTTTGGTGATTTCCAGATCTTCTTTGGCATTAGGATTGTAAAATTTATAGAATAATTCAATCAGCTCTTCGGTGGTCAAGGGCGCTGATTTTATGCTGCAGCCCCGCAGGCCGCTGGCGACAAATTCAACTCTTTGCCAAAGCTGGTTTTTACATTCTAAAAATTCCTGCTCTTGCAATTTTGTTTCTGCTTGCCCCTTTTTGCCGAATAGTTTTGTCTTGGATTCTATTTTTTTTATCGCTATTGGGGCGAAAGGAATGACTACATAAAACGATTCAGTCATAATATTGGCCATTTCAGTCAGGCCTTTGATAAATTCAATATATTCAGCTGTCTGGATCCTTAGCAGTTCGTTAGCCTGTTCTCTTTCTTTCAATTGAAGGGCTTTGATATAGGGGTCAATAACGAAATTTCTGGAAGCAACCATAATTTGGATGGAAAAATCCAGGGAATTTAAAAAGCCCTGATATTTATAGATTAAAGCGTCTTGTTCTTCAGTTGATTTCAAGGCAAAATTAACGCTGGTGCACATCATAATAGCGCGCAAACCTCCGTCTTTTAACACGACCAGATCATCTCTGATTTGGTCAATTTCCATATGCTTTTGAATTGATTGGGCTTTGATTTCTTCAGCCATAATAAAATAAAAGAATTATTGTTTTTTCCAGATATATAATTTAGGCTTGATAAAATAATTTATAGCGGCATTTAAATAAGAAGCAAAAGGGCGGCCGTCAACTTTATAAAAAGCAAAGATAGCGCAGATAATGCCAATAATCACAGATAAAACAACAAACAGCCAGAACTCAACGAAGAACCAGGCCATAAACAAAAGCCCACCGCCGGCAGCCAGATAAAGAGCCTGCTTAAGGGTAAAAGGACCCAGCACTTTGTCTTCGACTTCAATAAATTGAGGCACATTAAATTGCATAGATTATTGGTCTTTTAGCTGGTTTTTTAAATCAATGATATTGCCTTCTATTCTGGGCTGGGTCTGGCTGGGGCTTGGGGGTTCAGAAAAAAAATCCTGTTTTAAAGAAAGCGGCTTGCGGATAGGGGCTTCTGGCTCCTGATAAATATTTCTTTGAGGAAAGATCGGCTTAGGCGCTGGTATTTCCGGCTCTGCGGGCAATATGGGATTTATCGGCCTTATTTTTGAGTAGCTGGAATAGGGCGGAAATGCTTGCGCTGCTGGAAGCTCTTGTTTTGCTGAAGGATGTTGAAAAGATGAAGCAGGAGTCTCTCCCAGCATAGAAGGCGGAAGAGGCTTAAGATTATCATAGAATTTTAACAAATTCATCAGATAATTTTTTTCCTGCTGAACTAAATCTCTGGTATTGGGATTTTGGCCCAAATATTGGGATCTTTGGATTTCTGATTGCTTGTCAATGCTGAAAGTCCGGTCATAATCCATCAGCCAGTTCTGGATAGCCGGGGCTTTGGGCGTTTCTTCGCCCTGTATTTCCAAAGGACGCGAGCCGATGCGCTGTTTGTTTTCTTTGAGCATCCTGATGCAGTCCTGGGCAAAATCAGGCCAGGCTAAGTCAGCAATGCTGTACATTTTAATATTCATCAATTGATTAAAATCAAGGCCGAATTTAGCAGCGTCTAAAAAGTGTTTTTTAATCAGATCCAGACAAGTATCGTTGTCATAAATAGCAAAAGAAGCCAGCCTTAGCCAGAGCAATGTTTCAAGATAAGAGCTGTAAAGCTCCGGGCTGCTGTTTGCCAAAGCAGCGTTGGCTCTTAATCCTTCTTCAAGCTTGTCAGCCAGCTGGCTGATTTCCCAGAGCTGATTATGCTTATAATATTCAAAAGCTTTTTCTTGTATCTTGGAAAGAAAAGCCGGATTGTTAAATTGATTTATTTGGCTGTTGGCCATAGATGATTATATTTATTTATTATCTGACAGGCCCGTATTTGGGCGGAGTGATAATTGTCGGCCCTCATGTTGAAGGCCTTTCAGGCGCTTTGCCCCCATGTTCATATTGGTTTTTTACTTTTTCAATTAGTTTATTAATTTTGTCTTTATCGTCTGTTTTGATACTGGCAATTAGCCCTGCATGATCATGCATTGCCCTTAGAAGATCTTCCCGCATTTCTTTTACCTGGCTGATATGATTGTCAGACATGCTGTTGATGATTGTTTGTCCCTGGAAATGGATATCTATAGGTTCGCCTTTTTCGTTTAAGGTAAAGATTGAACCCTTGGTCAAATTGCCCATAGATCTTTCAGCCGGCCTTCTGGAAAATTCTTCAACAATAATATTCCGTTCGTCGTCAGAGCCGGGCTGCACTAATATTGTTTCGTGCTTGTCTTTGTCGTATTTAGATCCGCCAGCCACGCCTACGTTGCCCTGCTCAATAAGCATGGCTTTAATATCAGCGTGAATCCGGGCAGCTTCTTCATCTCCAAAGGTTGCTTTAAAGTGCTTTTGCAGAGCTTCTGGATTATAATCCTGTCTGCCTTTGAATAATTCATTTTCAATGGCGCCTCTTTTAGCCAAGACGCGCAAAGCTCCTTCTTTTTCTCGCGGGTCAGATGTGCGCCAATACATATCAGATAATTTTTCATTGTCTTTGATTTTATCAAACTCGCCTGCTTTTTTATCTGCTTCTCTGGCTTTGGCTTGATTAGAATAATAATTAGCTTTGCCTGTGGCCAGATCTTTTAAAGGAGCCAGCCGTCCGCTAGTCAGCGCTTCAAGCGTATCTTTTCCGGGTCCTTCATCAAAGGCCCGGTATTCTGCTCTTGCTTTTCTATCAGCACTCCAGCGCTTCCAAGTAGTAGGGCTGAATAAAGACACAGCGCTTCTTTTGACCTTAGGAATGGCCTTAGCTATATCAGTCGCTCTTTCCCAGCCCTTGCCTCGCTGGGCCAGAGTATCAAGCTTGCCAGTCATCCATTTGCCTACTCTGCCGCCAGCCAAAGACAGTTTGCCGCCTCTGGCAGCCCAACGATTAGCTCCGCCAGCCACTGCTCTGCCGCCCCATTTGCCGACATTTGTAGCCCAGCCAGTAACCGCGCTTGCGCCTGAAATGCCAAGATATCTTGCCACAATCAGCACGATATAAAGCATGACAATGATAAAAATATTATTAAGCAAGGGCAGAGCTAAACCGCCCAGCCAGCCGGAAATGCCGGTTAAACCGCTTAAGCTGGCTTCGCTGATTTGGACTTGTTTTTCTATGCCGCCGGAATTAATCAACAGAGTAGTTAAAAAAAGACCAAAAGCCACGGTTGGGCCGTAAGCCAGATATTTTAAAAACGTAGTCCACCATTTTTTAGCAAAGGAAGAAGTGCCTGGTAAAATATGGGCAGCCCAGGCCAAAGGCGCAAAAATACACAATAACCAAATAGCCACTATTCTGATCACTAAGAGCATAGAAATAGCCGCAAAAATCGAACAGGCAAAAAACAAAATAGCAACGCCAAATAACATTTTTACCAGAATATCCCAGCCATAAGAGGTAATTCCCCATTCCTTATCAAAAATTTGATGCATAAACGCTCCTTTAGCTAAGGTAAGAGACATTTTTTCACCGCTAACAATAAAGCTGCTCATTAAAATCTGGGAAGCATCAATTAAAGCGCCGCAAATGAGCAAGCTGAAATTAATTAGCAGAGCAACGATAATCAGTTTCCAGAGCAGTTTTTTTATGCCATAGCTTTCTATGCGCAGAACAGTAGAAAAGGCAATGATTATCATAATGACAATAAAGAACATATTGCACAGATCGCGGACAATAGACCAGCCCAGATTAACCATAGCTACACCGGTAAAATTTTGGATAGCCAGCACTGCATCCATTAGTCCTCCAAAAAACGCAAACAGTTTGCCAAGAAAGAGATAGATTAAAAATAAAATCCATCCAATAATTTGAACAAGAGGATAACTTACAATATTGCCAACTGTTTTGCCTGTTTCTTTTAATGCATTTCCTGCTTGTCCTGATTCGTAATCATAGACTGCTTCACTGAGGCTGGCGTAGCACCATTTTCCATCGCTTTCTTGAGTGCATTCATTGCCAAGAGCGACGAATTTACAAACTTTTTCATTACTATAACAATTCCACCAAGCAGCTTTTGTTTCAGAGGGTATTGAAGAAGAAATAAAACCAAACAGAATAACGCCAATAATAATATAAGTATAAATTTTTCTTTTTATTAAATTCGATTTTATATCCATTTTCTATTTATTATTTTTTATTTATATGCCGCAGCCGCATTGTTGTCTAGAAATTGAATCCCAAAGATAAGCGATTGCTGGAGCATGGCAATAGCCATAACAGCTTTGGGTCACACAGCAGCAGCCGGTTCTTGAGCAAGCGCCATTAGCGCAGCTGCAGCCAGTGGTTCCGCAACGACAAGTGCAGGTGCAATAGCCTGATTGATAGCACTGAGGGTCTGTGTTGCATGTTTCTCCTCCATATCCTATATCTCCGCCGCAAAACATAGGAGTAGATGCCTGGCTAGTAGTTTCTGCTTCCAGCATGCCTTCGCCGCCGCATTGCTCGCCTAATTGCACTGCAGTCGGGTCAAACAAACGAGTTACGCGCGCTATGTCAATCTCAAGCTCTTTAAGCCCCCAATCAAAGCCGGGCGGGATAACCTGGGCTAGTATTTGGCTTTGAGTTGTTGTAGCTTGGTTTGAATTTGTGTTTAAAGAAATTTCCTGATTTTTTATAATTTGTGTATCAGCAATTATTTTTTTTTCTTCAGATTGCTGAATAGGAAAAGATTTTGTTGCTTGAGCTGGATATTTTATTTCTTCATTTACTATTACTATGCCATTGTGACTGGGCCTTGTCAGATATGTTGATAAGCCGATAATTAGCAATAAAATAAATAAAGATAATCTGGGATAATTAGATAAATTATTCATAAAAAAATTAAAAATCGCAAAGAATCGGAATATAAATTATGCTGCAGATATTAATGCCGCAGAATGCTACATCAGGCATTCTAAGGTTGTAGTCCATATCAGGCAAAGTGTTTGCAATACAGCTTATCGTTCTTTCAAAAAACGCTATTAGATCGCCTGAAGTAAGTAAAGCGCAGGCATCAGGTAAACAGTGATTAAACGCATCATAAATTTCCCATTTGGTATTTTCAACCACATCATCATACCATCTGATGTTTACGATTGCGTCTTTACCAGCAATAGAATCCATAGTTGGCGAAGGCAATGATTTGCCCGGCGCTCCTTTAGCTGATCCAGCAGGCGCGTATTGAGGACTGGCTGCTAATCCTAAAAGCTGTTCGGCAATAGCTGTTTGGTCTCCGCCGATTAAACTTCCGGGTTTGACGATTGTTGATTTAGGAGTTCCGTTAAGATTTATTTCGCCGGTTGTTAATTTTTGGCTAAGAGGTAAAACTCCTTGATAAGCAATGGCTTGTGTTTTGTTCTCGTCATATTTTGCGTTTTTAACTTGTTCAAATTCATCTCGGGCAGTCAGATATATAGCAAAAGGATTGTTATTGGGCTGAAGAGCTGCTAAAAAATCATTCCAGCTTCCGCCTTTTTTTTCATCCAGCACATCTTCTATGTGATCAACGGGATTAAGCGTATTTCTAGGCGTATTAAATCGTCCCAAGGATTCAGATAAAATCGATCTTACCATAGCATCTTGTTCTTCTGCGGTAAACGAGGAATTTAATTGAGGGAAAAAATAATTAGATAAATAAGCAGCTCCAAAATCCCAGGAGTCTTTATATAAATAATCATTAAAATCTTCAATAATTCCCGCGGTTTCGTATTCTTGGTTGAATTTGTCAGCGATTTCGGCAAATTGCTCTCTGCCTAATTCTTCTTTGGCAATAGATTGCAAGTCATCAACAAGCTGGGTTGAATCTTTGACCATATGGACATCCAAGGCAATGCTTGTAGTCAGGTCATTTTTGATAGCGCAGACTTCTGGGATGCGAATATTTCTTAAATCGTTGGCTACCTTCTCGCAGTCATTTATGCAAAGATTTTTTTCCTGTACACAGGCCTTTTGTTTGTTCGGGTCAGTATAGGAGGTTGCGCACTTGAATTTTGTTTCGCATTTGATTGTGCAATCGCCTCCAGAACAAGCTAAATCTTGTGTTGGTGCGGGGCAAGATACGATAATGTTTTTGCATTTATAATCGCATGATTGTGGTTTTAATATATCGCAAGTACCGCAATTATTATTATCCTTGCAATTTCTTAAACAGTTTTCTAGTTGATTAGGATCAACTGTGTAATTTTCGCAGAGACGCAAGTTGATTGATTTTAGCACTTCGTTAATTATATTATTATAATCTTCAACAGTGCCTTTGAGTTTTTGGGTTCTAGTAACAGTGGCATCAGCTTGTTGGGTGTCGTTTGCAGAGAGAATATCAGGTTCAAAATAGCCGTGGATGAAAGATTCAATGTCGCCTACGTTTGGGTCAATAAGGTCGTCAACGTTATCAACATTTCTGACATGATTTAAATAATCGCCGAAGACTACTACGGGCACAGCTGCTTTGGTTTGTCCAGCGACCATGATAAAAAATATAGCTATTAGCAGAAAGATAAAATATTTTTTTAAAATATTTTTTGGATTCATTTTATTCAGCTGGCGTGATTTTATATTTCTCCGCGATGTCGTTTATTTCTTTTCTAAGCATAGTCATATAAGGCGTCAAGCTGCTTGAACTTTTTACAGAAAGCATGGCTTTGACCGGATCTTCTCTGATGCCTTTAAGGTCTTCAAACAGCTGGATAGTCGAAGGCATTAAAGCCAAAGTCAATTTATGGATATGGACAAGCTCTTGCGGCACTGGCATTTTTTTCAAATAATCGTATTTTATCTGAAGTTGGCTTATAATCTGGTCCAGTTTTTGGTTGTCGCCTTTAGCTGCGTTTAAAAAAGCCTCTTTGTAGATGTTTGAGTCTTTGAGAATGTCCGGCGTTCTGGCGTCATTGAAATATTTTTCCACTGCTTCTTTGCCTGAAGCTGATGAGATGCTTATTTCCGAATCATTGGGCATCAGAATGGGCAAGCTGGGCTGTATGTCTTTGACATATCTTGCCGGGTCAGTGATTTTGGCGTCAGAAGAGGCATTAAGCGGATCATATCCGGCTTTGATTTCTTCCTGGTCAGAAAAGCCATCGCCGTCAGTGTCGGGATTTTGAGGATCTGTGCCGTATAATTTTTCTGACACATCAGTCAGTCCGTCGCTGTCAGAGTCTTTGTTTTCCAGATCTGTCAGCCGCTGGTTCAAGCTGGCTGTATCGGCTTTTTCAATGGTAATGGGATTTGAAGCATTTTTAAAATAATAGTTATAAGCAACAAAAACAGCTAAGGCAAAAATACCTCCGACAAGCAGCTTTTTTTTCGCAGACCACTTTTTTTGAGACATAGATTATTGTAGGTATTATATCATATTTTTTTGAAAGCTAATACCAACTTATCCACAGAGAAAAACCAAATTTGACTTTTAAAATAATAAAGGAGTATAATAAACATATGAGTCAAATTATCCAGCTCAATTCTCTTATTGACAGTTCAGGATTAGCGCAGGAAGATAAAGAGATATGGAAAAAGCACACTGCAAGTGTGCCAGATCTCTTTATTGAAAACCTGATTTATTTTTTTGAACAGATGCCGCAGCTGGTGCCTTGGCTGAATAAAAATTTTAAAGAAAAGATAGAAGTTATCCAGACAGGCGACAAGCAGCGCTGGCAGGATTTTCTAGCCAAAGAAAAGCAGGAGCTTCAGGCCATTATAGAAGAGCAGGCTAAAATTTAAATTATTATAAATAATTATTGTCTTATATTTATGGTTTTAGAACAACCAAAAATTGAACCTACGCAGGAAAGGCAAGAAGCCAAAGAGATGTTTGATATGGAAAAAGCAATAAAGCAAGAAGCAGAAGAATTAGACGGGGTTTTTTCTAAATTTGACAAGGTTTCTCATAAATTTAAGGCTGGGCTGGCAACAGGGCTTATTTGCGCCACCTTTTTGGCAGGCGCCATGGTTTTTCCTGAAAAAGCAGAAGCAGACAGCAGCCGTAATCGCAGAGATAAATACAGATATGAGGAAAGAAGCAGCAGAGAAACAAAAAAGACAGTAAGCAATATAATCAGAGATATATTAAAAACAGTCCAGGTTTTTAAGAAAGAAAGCACAAAAGCAAAAACAGTTGAAACAAAAGAAGCGTCAAAAGTAGAACAGACAAAGACAAAAACTACGGGCAAGGTGCTGGAAAAAGGGCTGGAGCAAAAAGAGAAAAAGAAAGTAAAGATGAATGCCGAAGGGACAGAGGTGGAAGTAAGCGGAAGCTCTTCTCAAGCGCAGGTGGAATTGGAAAAAGAAAATGCGGCCAAAGACGCCAAAATTAAAGAGCTTGAAGAAAGATTAAAAGTTTTGGATGAAGCAAAAAAATAAAAAACAGTCACGTTTTGACGGGGCTGTTTTTTAATTTAGATATTTTTAGAGATTTTTTTCCATTCTTCTATGGTCAGGGTTTCAGCTCTGCGACTGGGATTGATGTCTATTTTTTTGCAAATAAGATAAATTTTGTCTTTGGCAACATCCAGTCCTTTTGAAAGATTATTGGCCAGCTGTTTGCGCGGGCTTAAAAAGCCGGCTTTTACCACTTGGAAAAAATGCTTGATATTTAATTTAGGATGCTTGATGTTTTTTATTTTTAGAATAGCAGAGTTAACTTTGGGCTGCGGCCAGAATGATTTTTTAGAAACATAGCTGATGATTTTTGGATTAGCATAGAACTGGACCGATACAGCTAAAACAGACATATCCGGAGGCTGGCTGCAGATTCTTTGAGCCACTTCTTTTTGGACAAGCAATGTCATCTCATAAGGCGGGTTTTTTGATTCTAAGAATTGGCGGATAACAGGCGAACTTATATAATAAGGCAGGTTAGCTACGATTTTATAGCTGTCTTTTAAATAAAATTCTTTGAGTTTTAAAATATCGCTTTCTATGATTTCTATGTTTTTGTATTCCCCTATTATGATTTTCAGCACCTCTATCATTTTTTGGTCTTTTTCCACTGCGATGACTTTTTTTGCAATTTGGGCTAAAGCTTGAGTTAAAATTCCCAAGCCCGGCCCGATTTCCAAAACAGTGTCTTCTTTGGTCAGGTCTGCGGCTTTGATGATTTTTTGAAGAACTTTTTGGTCAATCAAAAAATTCTGGCCCAGTCTTTTATTGGGCCGGAAATTATATTTTTTTAAGAGATTGCTTATGGTCATACAAATGACGTAAAATTATTTTATTTAAGTGGATAATTCTTCAATAAGCTCAGGATATATATTGCCTGAGCGAAGGTTCGACGAAAGTCGGACCGAAGTCGAAGGCTATAAGACCCTTCGACTCCTCCGACCCGAAGGGTCGGAGTCGCTCAGGGAATATAAAATAGAATTATTACATCATGGGTTATTGTCATATGTTTTCTCATATCTCTAAATCGAAAGAAAATCAAGAAAACTGGTGAAACTCGGTAAGCTCCACAGGCAGGTCAGCGATGAATCTGGAAGGCGGATTAATCATAATCGAGCCAAAAAGCTGTCTTTGCCGGACATAAGAAAGATACGCCCTTTGCTTAGCCCGGGTCAAGCCCACATAAAAAAGCCGCCTTTCTTCTTCCATCTGATTGGGATCAAAATAGCTTTTAGCATAAGGAAAAACTCCTTCTTCGCAGCCCGCAATAAAAACCACTTCAAATTCCAGCCCTTTAGCGCAATGGACAGTCATCAAATTTACCAGATCTTTGTTTGATTCTATTTCATCGTGATTGCTGATAATGGCAACTTCTTCCAAAAAATTCTGCAAGCCGATTTGAGACTGCAGTTTGTCAAATTTTAAAGTTACTGAAAAAAGCTCCTGAATATTTTCCCAGCGCTTCTCGCCCTGTTCAGAGCCGTCTCTTAAATATCTTTCATAATCTATTTTTATAAGCAATGATTTTATCAGTTTGGATAAAGACATTTTCTGGCTGAATTGGCGAAATTGGCCAATAAGAGCGAAAAAGGCATTAAGCTTGGGATCGTCAAGGGAACTTAAATCAGCAGATGCTTGTTGCTGGAAGCGAGCCAGCCGTCTGGGAGGCACATTGATTACTCTTTGCAAGCTGATTTTATCAGCAGGATTCAGCATAAATTTAAGATAAGCCAAGATATCTTTGATTTCTTTTCTTTCATAAAATCTGACTGAGCCGATAATCTTATAAGGAATATTAGTTTTTAAAAAGGCTTCTTCAATAGCTCTGGATTGGGCATTGGTGCGATATAGCACAGTCATCTGGCTTAATTTTATGCCTAAAGATAATAAATTGACTATTTCTGAAGTTAGAAACTCTCCTTCCTGGACTTGGTCAAAAGCTTCAATAACTTGGATAGGATGGCCGGGTTTATTATTGGTCCATAGTTTTTTATCTTTGCGAATAGTGTTTTTGGAAATGATGCGCTGGCTGGCTTGCAGAATATTTTGAGAAGAGCGATAGTTTTGTTCCAGAAAAATAACCTGGGCTTCTGGATAGTCTTTTTCAAAATTCAAAATATTTCTAAAGTCTGCCCCTCTCCACGAATAGATTGACTGGTCAGGGTCAGCAATGACCCAGAGGTTTTTGCGCGTTTGAGACAAAAGATTAGTCAAAGTATATTGGCTTAGATTAGTATCATGCCCTTCGTCAACTAGTATGTACTGCCATTGGTTTTGGTAATGATTCAAAATTTCCGGATATTTCTGGAATAAAAGCACAGTCAGCATAATAATATCGTCAAAATCCAAGGCATTGGCTTTTTTAAGGGCTGTTTGGTAGTTTAAGTAAACATTAGCAATGGTTTTGGGAAAATATTCAATGGCTTGGCCTTGGTACGCGACAGGGTCTATTAATTCGTCTTTAGCCCGGGAAATATTGCTTAATATAGCAGCTGGCTTGAATTGGTCAGGATTGATGTTTAAATCTTTTAATATCTGCTTAATCAAGGATATTTGGTCCTGTTCGTCGTAAATGGCAAAGCTTTTTTTATAGCCGAGCTTGTCTATTTGCTGTCTTAATATTTTTACGCAGACAGCGTGAAAAGTGCCGATAGTAGGCATTTGCCAATTTAGGCCGGTATTTAGGCCTTTGGGCAGATTCAGCAGTTTTTTAATCCGTTCAGACATTTCAGACGCTGCTTTATTGGTGAATGTAACAGCCAAAATATTTTTTGGCTCTATGCCTTGCTGTACTAAAAAGGCAATTCGATGAGTCAGGCATTTTGTTTTGCCAGAGCCAGGGCCGGCAATTATTAAAAAAGGGCCGCTTATAGCTGCCACTGCTTGTTTTTGCTTTTCGTTAAGATTGGCCAGGATATCCATAAAGGCTTATTAAGTATAACATAGTTATCCCGAGCATATCCACAATTTGGGATTGACAGGCCTAAGGCTGTTTGTTAGAATTAACACTATATACTATATGTATATGATTCTCCAGCATATCTATGTGATTTCAAAGCACATAGAGATTTATATCAAGAATCGCCCCAAACTGCTGTTTGCAGCAGTTATTTTATTTAGTTTAATCTGGGCTGTATTGGGGCCAGTAGGCGGCTGCGATAAAGTCGTCTTTTATTATTTAAATAAAGACAAGATGGTTTGTCTGGAGCCAGCTTTTGCTGATTTTGAGCAGTCTTCCTTGAATCAAGATCCGACTTATATTGAACCAAATGTTCTAGGCGTTTTGACTTCTGAGGCAGCAGCTGAAGATGCGTCCAGCAGCGACGCTTCTTTAGGCCAAGACGCCTTGGTTTCTTTGGTTGATGATAATACTGCCTTAGGCAATTCAGGGCCCATTACTTTTATTTCCCAGGAGCCTCGGGACGAAGCAGTGAATTATATTGTTCAGCAAGGAGATTCGCCTTCAACTATAGCTGCCTCTTTTGGCATTTCAGTAAATACCTTGCTTTGGGCTAACAAGCTTAATGACGGACAGATTATCAGAGCAGGAGATGAATTGGTTGTTTTGCCTGTGAGCGGTGTTTTGCATAAAGTAAAAGACGGTGAGATCATTGGAACAATTGCTAAAAAATACAAGGCAGATCAGGAGGAAATTATTGCTTTTAACGTTTTGCCGGCTGACGGGGAAATTTCTGTTGGCCAGCAGCTGATAGTTCCTGAAGGAGTAATGCCAGCGCCGGCTAAGCCTAAGGTTCAATATGTGGCTGGGTCAAATTCGCGCGTTACAGGGCCCGGCACAGGCAAAAGCCGATCTTATCCTTATGGACAGTGCACTTGGTATGTGGCGCAGAAAAGATATGTGCCGTGGAGCGGCCATGCTAAAGCTTGGCTGGCTAATGCCTCGGCCATGGGTTTTTCAGTTTGCTGGGGAGCTCAATGCCAGCCGCAAGCAGGCGCGATTGTGTCTTTAAAAGGCAGCAGCTGGCTATCCCGGCTTTATGGCCATGTGGCTTATATAGAATCTGTGTCTGACGGCTGGTTTACGATTTCTGAAATGAATCATACTGGCTGGGCCGTAAGAAGCGTTCGGACCATTCAAGCTGGCAGTTCAGCTATCGCCGGATTTATTTATTAATTTTGATATTAGATTAAAATAAAAAAACCTGCTTGTTTAAGCAGGATTTTTTGTTTCATAATATATTTTATTCTTTTTTAAATCTGTATTGTAGAGCTTCGGCCATGTGAGCAAGCTGGATATTAGGGCTGGCTTCTAAGTCAGCAATAGTGCGGCTGACTTTTAAAAGCCGGTGATAAGAGCGGGTAGAAAGATGCAGCTGGCAAACAGCGGTTTTTAATAAGTCTTGAGTCTGGCTTTCTATGCGGCAGTATTTTTTTATTTGCTCAATATCCATTTCTCCGTTAGTCAGGGTTTGCTTGCCGTCAGCATTGTCTTCGCAGAATCTTTGCCATTGGATTTGCCGGGCTTTTTGAACTCTGGCTCTAATAGAGGCGGATGCTTCAGGGGTGATTTCTGAGCTTATTTCTTTGTATTCCAAAGCCGGCACTTCAACATGCAGGTCGATTCTGTCTAACAAGGGGCCTGAAATTTTTCGGCTGTATTTAAAAACCTGGACAGGGCTGCAAGTGCATTGCTGATTAGGGTCGCCTGCTTTGCCGCAAGGGCAGGGATTTTGAGCGGCGACTAAAGTAAATTTTGCCGGGAAAGTCAGGCTGTTTTGGGCTCTGGCGATAGTAATAATTCCATCTTCCAAAGGCTGGCGCAAGGATTCTAAAACATAGCGGGAAAATTCCGGAAGCTCGTCTAAAAAAAGAACGCCGCGGTGAGCCAGCGAAATCTCGCCGGGCTTGGGATAAGCGCCGCCGCCTACCAAAGAAGCTGCTGAAGCAGTATGATGCGGAGTCCGAAAAGGACGGATAGTGATCAAAGGATGATCTTTTGAAAGCTGTCCTGCTACGCTGAAGATTTTGGTTGTTTCCAGCACTTCTTCCTTGGTCAGAGGCGGCAAGATTGAAGGCAAGGCTTTGGCTAAAAGAGATTTGCCAGAGCCGGGCGGGCCAGACAATAAAATATTATGATTGCCAGCCGCGGCGATTTCTAAAGCGCGTTTGGCTTGCTGCTGGCCGCTGACATGGGCCATATCAACCGGATAGTTGCTTTGAAGATAGTATTGACTGATATCAGTCGCCGGACAAGTATTAATAATTTGAGTTTCTTCAAAATGCTTTAATAATTGTTCCAGAGATTTAACCGGAATTACATCTATGTCGTTGACCAAAGCTGCTTCTTTGGCATTGCTGTCAGGAACAAAAATAGTTTTAAAGTTTTTATCTCTGGCCATTAGGACGATAGGCAAGATGCCGTTGACAGACCGCAGTTTTCCCTCTAAAGATAATTCGCCTACAAAGATTTTATCTTCTATATTATTAAATTTAATCTGGCCTGAGGCTAATAAAAAAGCCACAGCTATGGGCAAGTCATAAGCTGGGCCTTGTTTTTTTAAATCAGCTGGCGCTAAATTTACGATTACCCGGCGTTTTGAATGCTGGGGCGGTATAGGGCCGGTATTTTTTATGGCAGAAGACACTCTTTCTTTTGATTCGTTTATTGCTGTGTCTGGCAAGCCGACGATGCTAAAGGCATGAAGCCCGCTAGACAAGTCAACTTCTACTTCCACTGGCACGCTGCCCAGCCCGACAACAGCAGCTGAATAAACTTTAGCAATTGGCATTATTGTTGCAGATTTTTACATTTCATGCAAAGCTTTGCTTCAGGCACTACTTCTAATCTTTTGATTTCAATGTCTTTTTTGCATTTTTCACATTTGCCGTATTTATCTTTTTTGATTTTTTTCAGGGCTTTTTCAATATCAGCCAGGCGCAATTCTAAAGTATGCTCAACAGGCAATAAATTTTCATATTCTTCAACTTCATCAATGTTTTCATCCTGGCCTTGAGATTGGTCGCCAAAAATAGGGAATTTGGTATCCCAATCTCCTTTGAGCCTTAAGTCTTTTTTGGCAAAAGACTTTAACTGGTCAGTTAATTTCTTTTTCTCTTTTTCCAATTCTGTTTCAAATTTTTGAATAAGCTGCTTATCCATATATTTTTATTATACTCTGATAAGAAAAAAATTCAAGAAAATAGTAAAAAAAGAGCGCTGATTTAAGCCCTAGGTTAAGTTTTATAAGGCTTCAACGCTCTTGTGTTTTTCTGAATCTTGAGGTGTTTTCCCACAACAAAAAGTAACAGTGTGCTATGGAATAAACAACCATCATAGCGTATGTATTTTATATTATTACGCCTGATTTAGAAAAACAGACTTATCCTTTGCCAGCTTATATTAGCCAATTCTTTCAATAATTATCAAAATTTGTATCCCTCCTAGTTTTCCCTCCTTAGTCTTAAGTAGCAATTATAAATAATTGCAAGTAATCCTAAAGTGACCTAGCCCCCCAAGGTCTCTTTTTTGTTTTTGCAAAGAACTAATTTTTTTTGATAAACCAGCAAAAGATATCTTAATTTTCTAATAAAAAAAGAGGTCTGTCAACCCCTTTTTCTCCACACTTTATCAACAGTTGTTAAGAATCAGTTTTTGATGATTAGATCTATGGTTTTTTCCAGGATTGGCTGGTCATTGCTGATGATAAAATAGTTTTTAACCTCTGCGTAATAAAAAAAGCGCGAAGCCGAATAGATAGATTTTATAACAGTTATATTATTCTGCCGGTAAAGCGTATCTGATAAATAAAAATCCTTTTTTAATTGCTGGTCAAATAGTCCTAAAACGCGATTTATTTGCGCTGAAGCAGCCTTTTTTTCAAGAATAATAATAAAAGGAAAGGTATTTAGGCCTTGAGATTCAAAGATAGCAAGACTAGTTTTTTCTCCAAATAAAGGCAGAATATCTCGCTCTAAGCTTAAATCCGCTTTGCTGATATAGTCATTAAATCTATTTATTGCTATCTGAAATAAGCCAAATTGATTTTGAAGATAGTCGCTTAAGGGGAAAATTTGCTTAAATAGCTTATCTTTGTTTATCACGCTAAAAACTATTGGTTCTTGCGCTAAAAAATTTGAATATAAGGAAGATTTTGGAATGGGATTTAAAAATATATAGAAAGCAAGACATAGGATCACCGCTGTAAAAGTAATTAAAACAGCCCACCAGAGGCGGGGTGTTTTTTTCTTAGATAAGCCATTATTAAGCTCTATCTTAACATCATCAGTAATCTTTCTTTGAGGCAGCTGGCCCTTTTTTATGCTAATGGGAATTTCAGTCATTGGTTTTTGGAGCTGGTTCCTCTAAAGCGTCAATAGCCGCGTACATGCTGGCCTTAGAAGTAGTAATGATCAGCTTGCTGCCAATCAAGGCATAATCAATTGTCAGAGTAGAATCAGAAAAATTAAGATATCTAATAGCAATATTTTTGTAATTATTGTCTGAAAAACTGCTTTTGGCTGGTTGTCCTAGTTCATTGCCCAAGAATATAGGCTTAAGGTCAGAAGCCAAGGTGGCTTCTTTACTTTTTAATAATGATAATATTTGCTCTTGAGATAAGCCAAAAGCCGAAATATTAATAACTATGCCTAAGCGATTGCCTTCAGGCTGGCTAAAGAAATATAAAGTATAGTCATTTTCTGAGCCAGCTGGCAGCAAGCTGACGCCGAAAGCCTGGCTGAATTCAGTCAAGGTTAGATATCTTGCTTCTTCAGTTGAATATTTAATTAAAACTTTTCTTAAAGTGTTGATTGGCTGGTCTTGGTTTGAGGTTTCCAGTAATTTATCAAAAACGACATTTTCTGTTATTCCAGTTAGTTCAATAGTTTGGGATTGGCTGGTTGGGATCAGGGATGTTGGTTCCGGCACTGTGATAACAGGAGCGCATTGTTCGTCAGTCAAACACTGATCTTGGCCTTGGCCGTCAACTTTGAGGCATTGGTTGTTTTGGCAAGTTAGATGGGTTTGTACTATTGGAGGAGCAATTGGCCTAAGATAACTCCACCAATAAATGCCGCCGCCAATACCGCCAAGAACAACAACGATAGCCAGGATTATTATAATATATTTTAAAACATTGCCTTTTTTCTCTTCAACAGCTAAAGTTGCGACTTTTTGTCTGCCTTGTTCAAGGGTTTCTTTGGTCATTTCTTCTGCAAATTCCTTTGGCACTTGCTCTTCTTCTTCAGCTCTTCTTTTTCTTTCTAATTCGTCTTGTTTGAATTTAGCTTCAGTTTGAGCTTTTTTAAAAGCCTCTTCTCTCTTTTTCTCTTCTTCGGTTTTTTCTGCAATTGGCAACAGATTTTGATTTAGCTGTTGTTTTATTTGCTGGTCAACAGAGATTTTTTCTCTATCTTCTACTTTCTGGGTTAATTCATCTTCTTCTTTTATCCTTTCCTGGACCATTTTTTTAATGTCTGTGTCTTTAGTTAATGGCGTTATGGCTGGAGATTTGGGAATATCAGGAATAACAGTAGGAATTTCATCTTCTATGTCCATATCCATCTGGATTTCTTTTGGGATTTCAGAGATAGGCATATCTGAAATTGGCAGATCAGGCGGAGGAACAGGAGGTTTTAGCGTTAAAGGAGCGATTGGAGGTGAAAAACTGGTTTTTTTTTGCGGACTATAAACTGATTGGCTTAGCTTTTCAATATCTTTTTGCATAGTCCTGATCAGAGGATCAGGCGCTGATTGTCCTAGATTTGTTGGGTTGATAGGGGCATTTGATGGCATATTTGTTTGATTATTATTTTTTATTTTTTTGCATCTTTTAAAGTTAAACTAATTTTGCCATTGTCGCCGATTTCTTTTACTTTGACCGGAATTACATCGCCCAAATTGACCACGTCTTCTACTCGTCTGACCCGATAGGGCGCCAGTTCTGATATATGGACCAGTCCGTCTTGACCGGGGATAATTTCCACAAAAGCGCCAAAGTCAGTAATTTTTACCACTTTGCCCTGAAAAATTTCTCCGACTTTAGCTTCGCGGGTTAAGTTTTTTATTCTGGCAATAGCTTCTTGGGCTGATTGTTCGTTTTCTGACGTGATAAAGACAAGTCCGCTGTCTTCAATGTCTATGCTTACTCCAGTTTGGTCAATGATCTCATTGATAATTTTTCCTTGAGGTCCGATAACAGCGCCAATTTTTTCAGGGTTGATTTGCAAGGAAATGATACGAGGCGCAAAAGGAGAAAGATTAGCTTTGGGCTCTTTGATTGTTTTATTCATTGCTTCCAGAATTTCCATTCGCGCTTTTTTTGCCTGCTCAAAAACTTTTTTTAAAATATCCAATGTTACACCTTCTATTTTAACATCCATTTGCAAAGCTGTCACTCCCTGACAAGTCCCTGCTATTTTACAGTCCATATCGCCGTGATGATCTTCGGGCCCTTGAATATCAGTAAGTACTTTAAAGCTGCCTTTGCTGTCAGACATTAGTCCCATGGCAATGCCCGAAACCGCGGCTTTGATCGGCACTCCAGCATCCATCAGGGCCAAAGACGAGCCAGTGACTGATGCCATAGAAGAAGAGCCATTAGAGGATAAGATTTCTGAAACAACTCTGATAGTATAGGGAAATTTTTCTTTAACAGGTATTAAGGGCAATAGCGCTTTTTCTGCTAAAGCGCCATGGCCGATTTCGCGGCGGCCTGGCCCTGACATTCTGCCTGTTTCGCCTGTGCAGAAGGGCGGAAAATTATAATGATGGAAAAAATGCTTTTTAACATCCAGTTCCATGCTTTCTAGAGTTTGTTCATCGCCGGGCGCGCCTAATGTTACTATTGAAAGCGCTTGGGTAGTGCCGCGTCTAAAAAGTCCTGAACCATGAGTGCGCGCTAAAAAACCGATCTGGCATTCAAGCTCTCTGACTTCATCTAATCTTCGTCCATCTGGCCTTTTTTCTTTGCCCGCAGGCACATCTAAAATATTGTGATGAACGATTTGGTCAACTTCTTGACCGAATATTTCCTCTACCTGATTTCTAACAGCTTGTTTTTCAAGATCTTGATTGAATTCTGCTTCGGCTGCTTTTTCAGTTAGGTCATCCTGCAGCTGATTTAAGCTGTTTAAACGAATAGTTTTATCCGGTTCGTAAAGCAGTTTTTCTAATTTGCCTTTTAAAAAATTCTTAGCAAGTTTGATAAATTCTGGCTTGATTTCCTGCAATTCCAATTGCTTTTTTTCTTTGCCAATTTCCTGGCTGATTTGTTTCTGCCAGGCAATGATTTTTTCAAGTTCTTTTTGGCCGAATTCTATGGCTTGCAATAAGTCTTGTTCTGGTATTTCTTTTGCTCCGCCTTCCAGCATATTTATTCTTTTTCCATGTCCTGAAACTATAATTTCCAGATTGGAATTTTCAATTTGCTGGTATGTGGGATTGATAATCAGCTGGCCATTTTGTCTGCCCACTCTGACCGCAGAGACAGGTCCGGGCCAGGCAATATCAGAAATCATCAGGGCGCAGGAACAAGCAATCAAAGAGACGATATCAGGATCATTTTCTTTGTCAAAAGAAAGCACAGTGGCTACGACCTGGATTTCATTTCTGATGCGCTGGTCAAATAAAGGGCGAAGACAGCGGTCAATCATCCGGCCAGTTGAAATAGCCTCATCAGAGGCCCGGCCCTCCCTTTTGACGAATCTGCTTTGCTTGATTTTGCCAGCTGCGTAAAGCTTTTCTTCGTATTCTAATGTCAAAGGCAGATAATCGCAGTCTTTTGCCCTTTTGCTCATCACAGCTGTAGCCAGTACAGTTGTTCCTCCATAGGTGGCCAGTACTGCGCCATTAGCCTGTTCAGCCAAATGGCCGGTTTCTATAATAAAGGGGCGGCCGCCAATTTCAATGCTAAATTTTTTGGGTTGCATTTGTTTTGTCTGACCCGCAGACTTTAGACTATTTTTCAGTTAGCCTACCTGTCTGAGGACCAGATTAAATTATTTAGTTTTTAGTTTATTAACAATAAATACAATAAAGCAGGATAGTAAAAAGTTAATTAAGATCAGAATTATTAAGGTAACAATAAATGAAAATAATGGAGTTGAACAATGTGAGGTTTGATAATAACATCTATCATTATCACAAACCTTAATATTATCAGGACATGGTTCAAGGGTATTTACTACAGCACGTAATATCTCATTCGAGACTTTTTGGTTCAATGTCAAATAGTCTTGATAAGAAGATAAATAAAATATGATCAAAAGTATTAAAAATAGAATTATTTTTCCTTTTGTTGGCCTAAAAAACTCTTTCATTTTTTCGCTTTTAAAAGGTATTTTTCTTTGTCTTCGCTCAAATCTATAAAATCATCAGCGATTTCGCGCAGTTTACCAGAAGCGCTTTGGCCAAAGGCCATTACTTCTGTCTGGGTGCCTTTATTTACTTTCAAGTATTCCACTAAAGGCACAAAATCGCCATCTCCGGTGACCATCACTACCGCGTCTACCAGTCCGGAGATTTTAATAGCGTCAACAGCCATGCCCACATCCCAATCGCCTTTTTTCATGCCGCCGGCAAAGACCTGTAAATCCTTGGTTTTCACTTCAAAGCCGGATTTAGACAAAGCGTCAAAAAAGGATTTTTCCTCTTCAGTCTCGGTTTTTACCACATAAGCAATAGCTCTGATCAGCTTTCTTGGCCCTACTGCCGCGTCTAAAATAGCTTTAAAATTAACCCGCGCGCCATAGAGGTTTTTGGCTGAATGGTACATATTCTGCACATCAATTAAAACAGCCACCCTCTGTTCTTTATGCTTGATAATAGTCATTTTATTATTTTTTTAACTCTAATTTTTTAATAATGCTTTTGTATCTTTTTTCATCCTCGTTTTTCAGATAATCCAGCAGTCTTTTTCGTTTAGAGACCATTTTTAAAAGACCCCGGCGGCTATGATTATCCTTGGGATGTTTTTTTAAGTGTTTGACTAATTGATTGATTTGTTCAGTGAAGATAGCGATTTGCACTTCAGAAGAGCCCGTATCTTTTTCATGGGCTTTGAACTCCTCTATCAACTTTAGTTTCTTTTTCGGTTTTAACATGTTTTTCTATTTTCAGAATAACATAAGAAGAAAAAATAAACAATAGCAAAATAAAAAAGCCGTAGAAATCGGCTTTTTAGATTGATTTTTAATTCTTATTTTTCCGAAGTTTCTTTTAACTGCAGAGAGATAATCACTACGATAATAGTAACTATAACAGCATAAACAAACTTGCCAATCACGCCATTGCTTTTGGGAAAAAGCTGGTTAAATAAGGCTTGAATCGCGTCATTCCAAGCCAAAGCAGCCACCAGCCCAAATCCAGCCAGAATCAAAGTAATCATCTTTTCCCTGGTCTCTTTTTGCAGGTTTTTAAATTGTTTCAAAGGAGGCATATTTTTAGGTAGTCCCGTCATTCGACGGGACACTGATTTTTGCAATCAATCGCTGCGCTCTTTGGCAAAAATCGTGTGCGCCGTGAGGGATTCGGACCCCCGACCAATTGCTTAAGAGGCAACTGCTCTACCAGACTGAGCTAACGGCGCTTGGCGCCCTCGCCAGGATTTGAACCCGGAACCTCCGCGTCCGAAGCGCGGCGCTCTATCCAATTGAGCTACGAGGGCATAACAATATTATATTTTTAAAATCACTTTAAGTCAATTTTAATTGCCAAAATCATTATTTTCTATTATAATAAAATAAAATATGAAACTGGAAAAAGAAGTACAATCTGTTTTAGATGATTTAAAAAAGCAGGGCTTTGAGGCCTATGCTGTGGGCGGCTGCGTGCGCGATCTATTGCGGGGAGAAAAACCAAAAGACTGGGATGTGACTACTAATGCCCTGCCTCAGCAGATTATTCAGGTTTTTCCTGAAAGTTTCTATAAAAATAAATTCGGAACAGTAACTGTAAAAACAGACAGCCAGGATAAAACTTTAAAAGAGATTGAAATTACTACTTATCGGATTGATGAAGAATATTCAGATAAAAGACATCCTGATAAAGTAATTTTTACAAAAAGTTTAAAAGAAGATTTAGCTCGCCGTGATTTTACTATTAATGCTATGGCTATGGATGAGAAAGAAATTATTGATCCTTTTGAAGGCCAAGAAGATTTGGAAAAAAAAACAATCAGGGCTGTGGGAGATGCTAATAAAAGATTCACTGAAGACGCTTTAAGAATGCTGCGGGCTATCAGGTTCAATGTAGAACTCAATTTCCAAATTGAGCCTAATACCAAAAAAGCAATATCAGACAATGCTCTTTTGTTGCGGATGATTGCCAAAGAAAGAATTAAAGATGAGTTTGTAAGAATCATTATGTCTAGCCAGCCAGACCAAGGCATTGAACTGATGCGTGAAACCATGTTACTCAAATATATTATTCCAGAACTGGAACAAGGAGTTAATGTGGAACAGAACCGCCATCATATCTATGATATATATCAGCATTCTATTTTAGCTTTAAAATACGCAGGACAGCAGAACTTTAGCTTAGAAGTCAGATTAGCTGCTTTGTTCCATGATATTGCCAAGCCTCAAGCTAAAAGCGGCCAAGGCCCTGATTCCACTTTTTATAATCATGACATGATGGGCGCTAAATTATCAGCCCAGATATTAGAAAGATTAAGATTTCCCAAACAAACAATTGAAAAAGTAGCTCACTTGGTTAGAAACCATATGTTTGTTTATGATGTGGAACAAGTTACTGAAGCTGGAGTGCGCAGACTTTTACGCCGGGTAGGACCGGAAAATATGCAGGATTTATTAAATCTAAGAGAAGCTGATCGAATTGGCAGCGGCGTGCCTAAGGCTGTTCCCTATAAACTGCGTCATTTACAATATGTAATAGAAAAAGTTTCTCGAGATCCCATTTCTGTTAAAATGTTAAAAATCAATGGCGAGGATATTATGGAATTGCTTAATATTAAGCCCGGACCTAAAATCGGCTTGATCTTAAATGCTTTATTATCAGAAGCGCTTGATGATCCAAAGAAAAATGAAAAAAAATATTTAGAGCGAGAAACTGTGAAACTTTATAAGCTTACAGACAAGCAGCTCAAAGACAAAGATAAAAAAATCAAAGAGAAAAAAGAGGAAGTTGATTCGGAAATTAAGAAAAAATATTGGGTAAAATAATTCGGAGCGTGGCCTAGCGGCTTAAGGCGCAGCGTTCGGGACGCTGAGATCGTGGGTTCAAATCCCACCGCTCCGACACGATTTTATATTCAAAAACCTGCGGGGATATAGTAAAACGGTATTACGCAGCATTCGCATTGCTGAGGTCCGGGTTCAATTCCCGGTATCTCCACAAAGCCACAAAACCAATCTTCCCAAAGTTATTGACATTTAATATCCATATATTAATATTAATACGAGGAGCGGCATTCCACGAAATAATAAATAAAATATGCTTATTAATCGCGATAATTATTTGATTTTATCATATAATCAATGATGTAAGGTACAATATAATATGGCTTTAAAAAAAGTAAAAACAATTTTTTATGATACTTATCTGGCTGTAATTAGAAATAGCCAGAATGCCAGGCTGTGGCAGACTAATTGGGCTTATGTTGATGGTCAAAAAAAAGATATTTTAAAGCGCGGCGTTCTTTCCTGCGCTTTTTTTGTTTCTTCTATTTTAGTAATCTTTGGGCTGATTAAAGAAGTTCATGCCACTGTTGATGGCACTATAAAAGACTTAAAAAAATTTGGCTGGTATAGGACAAAAAAGCTAAAACCAGGCGCAGTTTTAATCTGGGAGGCTAATCAGGAAAGTAATTTTCATACTCACAACGGCTTTTATTTAGGCAATAACAGGGCTATAAGCAATAATTGCGTCAAGCGCTGTCCTGTGATTCATCATTTTACCTATGGCGTAAAAAAAGGCCAGCCAAATAGAAAAATTATCGCCAGCTATTGGCATAGAAAAATAAAATGAAAAAGAAAAAACCAATTGTAGTAGCTGTATCTGGCGGTTTTGATCCTTTACATATCGGCCATATTGAAATGTTTAAGGCAGCTAAAGCTTTGGGTGATAAACTGATAGTGATTTTGAATTGCGACCAATGGCTGATTAGAAAAAAAGGCCGATATTTTATGAACCAAAAAGAAAGAGCGGCCATTGTAAAAGAACTAAAGCCAGTTGACCAAGTATATATACATCGTTCTAAAAAAAATGATGTGTGCGGAGCGTTGAAAAAAATCAGGCCTGATATTTTTGGCAATGGCGGCGACAGAAGGACAAAAAAAGATATTCCAGAAGATAAAATATGCGAAGAATTAGGAATCAAGATGATTTTTGGCTTAGGTAAAAAAATTCAAAGCTCTTCAGAGCTCGTAAAACGATACAGGCTGAACAAATGATTACTCCTAAAAGGCAATTAGGCGATTTGGGAGAAAAAATTGCTTTAGAATATTTGCAGAAACAAGGATATAAAATTATAGAAAAAAATTATTTGCGAAAATGGGGCGAAATAGATATTATTGCCAAAGATCAGAAAGGCCAAATAATATTTATAGAGGTAAAAACCGGCCTACAGGCTGAAGAAAATATTACTAAGCAAAAAAGAGAAAGAATTTTAAGAACCGCTGAAATATATCTTTTAGAAAAAAAATATTCCAGCCAAGCCAATTGGCAAATAGATGTAATTTTAGTAGAATTAAATTATATAACCAGAAAAGCTAATTTGCGGCATCTAAAAAACGCGGTTTATTAAAAGACTTGACTTGGAGTTTGATTAAGATATATAATAAGGATACTGAAAGTTAAAGCAGGTTAAGATAAAGACACTCGAAACGCTTGAAGCGGTCGGGTGTTTTTTAAAAAAGAACTAGAAAATATCAAGACTTTAATTAATATGACCTTGGATAAAGCCATTAACTATTGGACAGAAGGTTCAAAATTACAAAGGAATTACATTCATGGTTAAAAAAAATATCCCCATAAAAATAAATAAAGTAGTGAAAGATTACGTTCGCAGACTAATGAAACAAGATAAATTACCAGTTGATAAGGTGATTATTTTTGGTTCTCAAATAAAGGGTAAATCAAATCAATGGAGCGATATTGACGTATGTATTATTTCTCCAAAATTTAAAGACAACTTTAAAGCTTTAGAATATTTATGGAGCAAAAGGCAAGACAAAGAAGTAGAATTTGGTTTAGAGCCAGTTGGATTTTCAAATAGAGACTATAAAGAAGGGGGTAGCTTAATCCAGGAAATTAAAAAAAACGGCATTATATTAAAGATATAAAAAAATGGAAAGACAATCATTTTTATCAGCCATTGAGCAAATATGCGAAGAAAAAGGCATCTCAAAGGAAAAAGTTATAGAAACCATAGAGATGGCAATTGCGGCTGCCTACAAAAAAGATTATGGCCATAAAGGCCAGATTATCAGGGTAAAGATGAATTCAGAAACCGGTAAAATGGATATACACCAGGTGAAGCTGGTAGTGGATGAAAGCATGTTGAAACCGGAGAAAGAAATCGGAGAAGAGGGTGAGGAAATAGAAATTAATTTGGAAAGAGAAGAAGAAAAAATGGAAGAGCCGTTTGAAAGAAAAGTCAGGTTTAATCCTGATAAGCATGTAATGCTGGATGAGGCCAAAAAAAATAAAAAAGACGCTAAGTCCGGCGATGAGCTGATTTCTGATTTAGAAATGCATGAGGATTATGGCCGTATTGCCGCTCAAACAGCCAAACAAGTGATTATTCAGCGGATTCGGGAAGCTGAACGAGACGCTATATACGACGAATATAAGGAAAAAGAAGGAGATTTGGTCAGCTGTATTGTCCAGCGAATGGAAAGAGGCAATGTTTTTATGGATATCGGCAAAGCCACTGGTATTTTGTTTCCTGAAGAGAAAATTCCAGGCGAGCAGTATCGGTTGGGCCAGCGGCTTAGAGTTTATATTGTTGAAGTTAAAAAGAATACCAGAGGCCCGGATATAATCTTATCCCGGGCTCATCCTAAGATGGTTTCAAAATTGTTTGCTTTGGAAGTGCCGGAAATCGGCAGCGGGGCGGTGCAAATTAAATCTATTGCCCGGGAACCCGGCTCCCGTTCAAAAGTAGCGGTTGTTTCTTCTGAAGAAGGAATAGATCCGATTGGCGCTTCTATTGGCCAGAAAGGCACGCGGGTTCAAGCGGTAATAAATGAACTGGCTGGTGAAAAAATTGACGTTATTGAGTGGTCGGAAAATTCAGCGAAATTTATTGCCAGCGCTTTGTCGCCTGCTAAAGTTACAGATGTTGAGATTGATAAAAAGAAAAATCAGGCCAGTGTAATTGTGCCTGAAGATCAGCTGTCTTTGGCTATAGGAATCAGGGGCCAAAATGTCAGATTGGCCGCAAAACTGACTAATTGGAAGATTGATATCATTTCAGAAAAAGCGGCGCAAGAGCGGAAAAAAGAAGAAAAAAAAGAAGAAAAAATCATCAAAAAAGCCAAAAAAGAAAAACCAGCCAAAAGCTCTAAGGCAAAGAAAAAGAAAAAAGAAGAAAAAGAATAATAAGAATAATCAGAACAGCTTGCGTTGACAAGCTGTTTTTTATTTGATAGACTTAACTTTGTTAATAATCAAGTTAATCCCTAAAATCAGATTTCTATGGAATTTGCAAAACAAAAATATTTAGCGTCAAATTTTTATCCCAGACATAGACTATGGTGCGGGGTTAATAACTCTTATGGACAGCATATTAATTACAGTCGGAGTGGTAGTTGGCGGCTTGATAGTTGGTTCAGTTTTAGGATATTACGCCCGTCAAACTATTGCTAAAAAACAAGTTGGCACTATTGAAGCCAAGTTAAATAAGTTAATCACTGATGCCAAAAACGAAGCAAAAGAAACATTGTTTAAAGCCAAAGAAAAAGCCAGTCAAGTAATGGAAGAAACAGAAAAGATAGAACGGGAAAGGCAATCTCAGCTAATGAGGCAGGAAGCAAGGCTTGCCAGAAGAGAGCAGGACGCAGATCGGGCTAACCAGCAAATTGAGAAAAAATATAATGAATTAAAAATCAAAGCGCTGAATGTCAGGAAAATCAAGGAAGATCTGGAAGCTTTGCAGCAGGAACAAATCCAGCGTTTGGAAAATATCGCCCAGCTTTCAAAAGATGAGGCTAAAGTTGAGCTTTTAGCGCAAGTGGAAAAAGAGCATCAGCAGGTTTTATTTGAAAAAATTAAAAAACTAGAGAATGAAGGGCTGGATGAGCTTAATAAAAAAGCTCAAGGTATTTTAGCTTCCGCGATTCAGCGCTATGCCGCTTCTGTGGCTTCAGAAATAACTTCTACCACAGTTAATTTGCCTTCTGACGAGCTTAAAGGCAGAGTAATCGGCAAAGAAGGAAGAAATATTAAAACTTTGGAGAAGTTAACCGGAGTAGAGGTGCTGGTTGATGATACTCCGGGAGCGATTGTGGTTTCTTCTTTTGATCCAGTCCGCAGGCAAGTGGCAAAACTGGCTTTAGACAAATTGCTTTTGGACGGCAGGATACAGCCAGCCCGCATTGAAGAAGCAGTGGCAAAAGCTTCAGATGAAATTATTGAAAAAATCCAGGAAGCGGGACAAGCCGCGGTTTATGATGTTGGAGTGGCTGGACTTGATACGAAATTAATTAAATTATTGGGCCGTCTCCGTTTTAGAACCAGCTATGGCCAAAACGTGCTATTGCATTCATTAGAAGTGGCGCATTTGGCAGGCGGTATTGCAGCGGAGCTGGGCGCTGATGTTAATGTGGCTAAAAAAGCAGGATTGCTTCATGATATCGGCAAGGCCATTGATCATGAAGTTCAGGGTTCGCACGTGGAAATCGGAAAGAATATTTTAAAGAAATTCAATATTGATGAGAGGGTGATTGAAGCTATGCAGTCGCATCACGAAGAATATCCTTTTTCGACTTTAGAATCAATAATTGTTCAGGCGGCTGACGCTATTTCCGGAGCCCGGCCCGGTGCCAGAAAAGATACCTTAGAAGCTTATTTAAAAAGATTGGAAGAATTGGAAAATGTGGCTAATTCTTTTTCAGGCATTGAAAAATCTTACGCTATTCAGGCAGGCCGTGAAATCAGGGTTTTTGTCAAACCAGAAGAAGTTGATGATATAGGCGCTTATAAACTGGCCAAGGCAGTGGCTTTAAAAATTCATGAAGAGCTGAAATACCCAGGCGAGATAAAAGTAAATGTTATAAGAGAAACCCGAGCAGTGGAATACGCGCGGTAAATAAATGTATTATGAAAATTATTTTTTTCGGCGATATTGTGGGAAAATCCGGCAGAGAAGCTGTGGCAAAAATTCTGCCTCAATGGAAGAAAAAATACCAGCCTGATTTAGTTTTAGCAAATGGCGAGAATTTATCTCATGGCAAAGGGCTGACTAAAAAAAGCCTGGAAGAAATTTTAAAAGCCGGAGTGGATTTGGTTACTTCGGGCAATCATGTTTGGCAGAATAAAGAAGCTCAAGAACTTTTAAACAATAAAGAAATACCCCTTTTAAGGCCGGCTAATTATCCTGTTTCTGTCCCTGGCCAGGGATACAGAGTTATTGAGATAAGGACCAAGAAAGTTCTGGTGATAAATTTAATCGGCCGGGTATTTATGCGCGATCAATATGACGATCCTTTTAAAAAAGCAGATGAAATTTTGGACGAAGCAGAGGAAAAGCTGGATGCTATCATAGTTGATTGGCACGCAGAAGCCACTTCTGAAAAAAAAGCTTTGGGCTGGTATTTGGACGGCCGGGTTTCAGCAGTGTTAGGCACTCATACTCATATACCGACAGCTGATGAATGCATTTTGCCCGGCGGCACTGGCTATATTTCGGATGTTGGCATGGTTGGCCCGAAAGATTCGGTTTTAGGCATGGATAAACAATTAGTCATAAAAAGATTCTTGACCCAAATGCCGCAAAAATTTGAACCAGCAGAAGGAGCAGTTGAAGTTGACGCAATATTTTTAGAAATAGACAATAAATCAAAAACAAAAAAAATAGAAAGATTATATGAAATAGTTGGCTAAAATACTTAATATTTGATAGAATAGATATATACCCGTTATAAAGCCCGATTGGAGAGCAGGGCAAAATCAAGCGGGCAAAGGTCGAAAAAATCATAAAACTTAAATCATAAAAATTATGACCAAAGACGAATTAATCGAAGCGATCTCAAAAGTCTGCGCTTCAAAGAGAGAAGCAGCTGACGCTTTGAACGCGGCTTTAGACGCTATTTCTAAAACTTTAAGCAAAGGCGAAAAAGTTGTATTGACTGGTTTCGGCGTATTCTCTGTTTCTAAAAGAGCTGCCCGCGCAGGCGTTAATCCCCGGACTGGCGCCGCAATCAAGATTTCTGCCCGAAAGGTCCCGAAATTCAAAGCTGGCAAGGCTTTAAAAGAAGCTGTAAAATAATTTCGCTGTATTTGCGCAAATACTTTTGAACAATAAAATCCCTCCGCCAGCTGGCGGAGGGATTTTATTTTAGCTGGAGCGGGTAGGGGGAGTCGAACCCCCGTCCTTTGGTTGGAAACCAAACATAATAGCCACTATACTATACCCGCGCGAATTTAAAAAATGTGTCGGGGCGACTGGATTCGAACCAGCGATCCTCTGCTCCCAAAGCAGATGCCCTAATCCGCTAGGCCACGCCCCGATAAAATTATCATAAATCATATTTATCCCCAAGTCAATTTGGTTTGAGAACAGAAATGTGGTATAATTTAAATAACATGAGCTTTAAAAAAGTTTGTGATGAATTGAATGTCGTTAAATCCTGCCGTCAATACGGCTTGACGCTTTGGCAATGCCCGAATTTTCTTTTTTTAGTTTTGGGATTTATTGTTATTTTTACTATTCTGATCACTTATTATATTGCCAATCTTTATATGCCAGACCCGCGCATAGCAGCTTTGATTGTTATGGTTGTTTCAGCGATTTTGATGATTATCGGCAATATGATTGTGCAGAGTTTCAACAGGCTGGCCAAGGCCAATCAGTCAAAAAGCGAATTTATCAGTATAGCTTCTCATCGGTTGCGCAGTCCAATAACTAATATTAAATGGATGTTGAGTATTTTGATGAAGTCAAACGGCAAAGAAATAGACTCTGAACAGCTGGAGCAAATGCGGGCTATCAAAGAAAACAATGACAGGATGAATACTCTGGTAAATGATTTATTGATTGCCGCCCGCGTTGATCAAGGCAGGCTGATATTAAAGTCCGAAGAAATGGATTTAAAAGCATTAGTTGAGCAGCTAATTAAAGAATATCAGCCCTATGCCCAGGCCAATCATATTGCTCTGCACTTACAGTCTGATCAGGACTTGTTGAAAGTTTTTGCAGATCGGACTCAAATTAAAATAGCTGTTCAGCGCTTATTGGAAAACGGCATTAAGTATATCAAGGGCATTGGTTCTGTAAAAATAAGATTAATAAATAAAAAGAAGTCAGTCAGATGCGAAGTTGAAGACACCGGCGTCGGCATTCCCAAGCAAGAGCAAAAAAAAGTATTCCAAAAATTCTTCAGAAGCCAAAATATAATGAGATATCAGACCCAAGGTTCAGGGCTGGGGCTTTTTATCGCTAAATCAATAATTCAGAATTCAAGAGGTAAAATAGGTTTTTCCAGCCAGGAAAATAAAGGTTCAATTTTCTGGGTTGAATTACCCGTTAAATTATAAAAAAAAATATGCCAAAAACAATTCTTTTTATTGAGGATGAACCCACTCTTCAAAAAACAGTCGGCAGTATTCTGCAAAAGGAGGGTATTGTGGTAAAAAGCGCGCTTGACGGAGAATTAGGGATTCAAAAAGCAAAGGAAATATTGCCTGATCTGATTTTGCTGGATTTGATTTTGCCTAGAAAAGACGGTTTTGAAGTACTGGAAGAATTAAAAAAAGAAGAAAAAACAAAAGCGATTCCAATAATCGTTTTGACTAATTTGGAAAGCGCCAAAGATATAGAAAGAGCCATAGGGCTGGGGGCTGTCAGCTATTTAGTTAAAGCTAATTATGAGCTGGATGAAGTGATCAGCAAAATAAAAGAGCATCTGAAATAATAATTTTAAACATTTAATAATTTATGCGACTTGAAACATCGCAGCTTAAGGCATTTCTTTTAGATTCTGGGCTGGTTAAGCAAGAAGCTCTTAAAAAAGCCGAAGAAAAAGCTGCTAAAACTAATAGGCATTTAGGCGATGTATTAGTAGAGGATAAGCTTATCGCCCAAGACGAATTAAACAGATTAAAATCGTATATCTTGGGCATTCCTTTTATTAATTTGGCAGATGAAACTATTCCTAATGAAATTTTGCAGATTATACCAGAGCCGATTGCCAGAAAGCACAATATCATAGCTTATAAAAAGACAGGACAGGAATTAGAAGTGGCAATGCTGGATCCTGAAGATTTGCAGACAATAGATTTTATCAAAAAAAAAGCTGGTTTGAAAATTCTGCCCCGTCTGACCAATGAAGAAAGCATTAAAAACATTCTGAAGCAATATCAAAAATCGCTGGAAGCGGAATTCGGCGATTTGATTTCTGAAGAAGCAAAACTTACCCAGATAATTGAAAAAGGCAAAGAAGAAACCGAAGAAGATTTGGCTAAAGCGGCTGAAGAAATGCCGGTAATAAAAATTGTTGACACTTTGCTCAAGCACGCTATCTTGCAGCAGGCCTCTGATATTCATATTGAGCCGATGGAAAAAGAAGTAATTGTACGCTACAGGATTGACGGAATTTTGCATGACGCGATGACTTTGCCGAGGCAAATTCGCGCCGGGCTGGTAGCCAGGATAAAAGTTCTTTCTAATTTAAAATTAGACGAGCATCGCTTGCCTCAAGACGGCCGTTTTAAAGTAGAAACCCAGGATTACAAAATTTCTTTCCGGGTTTCAATCTTGCCTGTTTATGACGGCGAGAAAATAGTGATGCGGCTTTTGCCTGAAAAATCAAAAGGCCTGACCTTGGAAATTTTGGGTTTTCGTGGAGAGGCCTTGGAACAAATTCACCGCGCCATTAAAAAACCTAATGGTATGATACTTGCCACGGGCCCGACTGGCTCTGGCAAAACCACCACTCTTTATACGATAATGGATATTTTGAACACAGCTGACGTGAATATCTCAACCATTGAAGACCCGATTGAATATAGAATGCCAAGAATTAATCAGACGCAGGTTAAGCCAAAAATCGGACTGTCCTTTGCCAATGGACTTAGGTCTTTGCTGCGCCAGGACCCTGATATAATTATGGTGGGAGAAATCAGGGATACTGAAACAGCGGAATTGGCAATCAACGCGGCTTTAACAGGGCATTTAGTTCTTTCAACTTTGCATACTAATAGCGCGGCTGGCGCTCTGCCTAGATTGATAGATATGAAAGTGGAGCCGTTTTTGATCTCATCAACTGTCAATTTGCTAATTGCCCAAAGATTGGTGCGCCAGCTTTATAGCAATAAGAAGAAATACAAATTGAGCGCTGATGAGCTTAAAAGCCTGCAAAAAGAACTTGATTCAGACCGGATTTTAAAAATTTTAAAAGATGAAAAGATAATTGACCAAAAAGCAGATTGGCCAGATCTGGTGTTTTACCAGCCGGTGAAATCAGCTGACTGCCCTGACGGCTATAAAGGCAGAATCGGCATTCATGAGGTATTGGAAATAACTGATCAGATTAAAGAATTAATTGTCAAAGAAGCCACATCAGACCAGATTGAAGAACAGGCAAAAAAACAGGGAATGATAACAATGCTGGAAGACGGCTTTATAAAAGCAGTCCAGGGCATTACCAGCATAGAAGAAATTTTAAGAGTAACAATGGAATAGTTTAAAAATTTAATATTATGTCTTTATATTCATATAAAGCTAAAAATGATAAAGGCCAGACATTGTCCGGGCAATTAGACGTGGAAAACGAATTTGAGCTGGCTCGCGCGCTTCATCAGCAGAAATTATTTTTACTGTCAGCTCAAAAAGAAGGCGTAAAAAAAGCCGGCGGCTTTAGCATGGGTTCAATTTTCGGCCGGGTTTCATTGGTGGAAAAAATGATGTTTACTCAGCATTTGGCTGTTATGGTTGAGGCAGGCCTTGGCTTTAGCCAGGCTTTAAAAGCTTTGTCTGTGCAAGTAAAAAGCTCAAGGTTCAAAAAGATTTTAAGCAGAATTGAAGACGATGTTCGCCAAGGCAAATCTTTTTCAGATTCTTTGGATAAATATCCCAAGGTTTTTGGTCCGCTTTATGTCAATATGATTCGGGTGGGTGAGACAGGCGGCAACTTAGAGCAGATTTTGCGAAATTTAGCTGAACAGATGAAAAAGGACCATGAGCTGGTTTCTCGGGTTAGGGGCGCGATGGTTTATCCGGGAGTAATTCTTGTGGCCATGCTTGGCATTGGAATATTGATGATGATAATGGTAGTGCCGCAATTGAATCAGGTTTTTAAAGACCTTGAGATTGAACTGCCTTTTACAACACGCATAGTTATGGGTCTTTCTGAATTTTTAACAAATAATATAATTTTATTTTTAGCAAGTTTGATAGTTTTTATTTTTCTTTTTAGAATATTTGCCAATACAGGTGTTGGCAAAAAAATCTTCCATAAAATTTTTCTTGCTGTGCCGATTTTCGGGCCGATTGTCCAAAAGGTAAATTCCGCCCGCTTTGCCCGAACTTTTAGTTCTTTGATAGACAGCGGCGTATCTATTGTCAAGACTTTGGAAATTACCGCAGGCACTTTGAGCAATGTCTATTATAAACAAGCGCTTTTGGAATCAGCCAAACAAGTTCAAAAAGGACAGCCTTTGAGCCAGGCGCTGGTGGCTTATGGCAAGCTTTATCCGCCTATGGTTATCCAGATGCTTTCTGTTGGCGAGGAAACAGGAGCTTTAAGCGATATTTTAAAAAATTTGGCTAATTTTTACGAAGGCGAGATAGAAAATATTACTAAAAACATGTCGTCAATTATTGAGCCGGTGCTGATGATTATTATCGGAGCGGCGGTTGGCTTTTTCGCTGTTTCTATGATTCAGCCAATGTACAGTATGGTGCAGTCTTTATAAAATTAAAAATCCTGCGTAAGCAGGATTTTATTATTATAAGATTATATTAAACAATCTTATTAATCGCTTTTGCCAGACGGGATTTTTTGCGGGAAGCGGTGTTTTTTTTGATTACTCCGCGTTTGGCCGCTTTATCAATAGCTTTAAAAACTTGCGGTAAAAGCTGAAGCGCTTCTTGTTTTTTCTTAGCTGAAATTAAAGCCCTGATTTGCTTAATCAGGTCTTTTGCTTTATTCTGTCTGCGCAGATTAAACACTCTTCTTTTTTTGCTTTGTCTTAAAGCCTTTTTAGCTGATTTAGTAATAGGCATAGTTTTGATAATCTATTATAAACATAAATAAGCAAAACTTTCAAGCCCGAACAAAAAAGCCCCGGATTTCCAGGGCTTTTTAAGTATCTGTTTAGCGAAATTTATGGAGTAGTCACGCTTACAGTATTTGACTGTTTAAGCAGTTTGCTAGTTGCGTCATGGGCATCTATGCGGTAAGTATAGGTTGTGCCAGATTTACATTTGGAATCTGTGATTGTTAATGTATTAGCCGGCGTCCACCAGAGCCAAGCATTATTTTTATAGATTTGATAAGTGCTAGTATCGGGATAAGAAGTCCAATTCAATTTGACCTGAGTAGAAGAAAGGGCGGTTGCGGTTAGATTCAGCGATTGGCCCGGCACAGTAATACTAACAGCAGCTGATTTAGCAGAAACATTAGCTGGAGTAGCTGTATCATAAGCATCTGCTTTGTAGTAATAAGTTTTGCCTGCTGTTATTTTGCTGTCTGAAATCGAGGGAGTAGTATTGACATCGTCAATAAGGTACCATAGCCATTTGAAATCGCTAGCCACATTAGTTTCGCTTTTATAGAGATTATAACCAGCCGTTTTAACATTATCGGTGGAATGATTCCAGCTTATCTTGACTTGGTTATTGGAATAAGTGGCTTGAAGGCCAGCAGGCACAGAAGGGGGAGTGGTATCTTGAGCCGGTGGTTGAGGTATTTCAGTCATCCAGATTTCTGCTTTTCCGCTTCTATAATCACGCCAATATATTTTATTTCCTTCAATTTTCGGCATATCTTGGAATGCTGGATCTGAAGTAATTTGAGTCTCTTTTTTTGTTGTTAGATCATACATATAAATATCAGCACGGCCATTTCTATAATCAGTCCAGGCAATTCTATTGCCGTAAATATCAGGTTCATATTGGCCTTTCGGAGCAATAACAATAGGAATTTCTCTGTCTGTAGATGTGCTTAGATAAATATCTGAAGTCTCAAATTCATTCCTGTTGTCCGCCCAGACAATATTGATTCCGCTTATTCTTGGTGATCTTTGATCTGCTTTATTTGTAGTTATTTGAGTTTTAGTATTGTTATTTAAATCATACAGATAAATATCATTATTATTGCTAGACATATAGGCTTTTTCCCGCCAGACAATTTTTTGACCAGAGATAAATGGTTCTTCCTGCGTGGCATAATCATTAGTAATTGCTTTTGTTGTTTTTGTGTTTGTGTTATAAAGATAAATATCAAAAGTATTATGGCGATAGTCTTGCCAGACAATATTAGATCCGCTGATTGAAGGACTATTATAATAATTTGTTGTCATTGTGTCTATTTTCTCTGGCGTGCTAGTTGGTGAGGCAAATCTATTCATATAGTAGAGACCGTTAGGATAAATACCAGCATCAAACCAGACAATAGATTCGCCAGAAATCGCTGCATTAGATTGCGAAGAAGTATCACTAGTGATTCTTTTTTCTTGATTATTCGCAGTATTAAAAACATAAATATCAGTATTAACCTGTGAATTTTCCAATATTTCAGCTGAATAAACTAGCGCGTTATTTGAGACATCAAAATTAAGAATATTTCGCTTGTCTGGTATGGCGATTTTGGTTGCTATTGGGACAGTATTTACAGTGGTATTAGCTGGTGCAGGGATAAAGGCAGTATAAGGGGAAGGGGCATTGGAGACGGCTGAATAATAGTAATTTATAAGGCCATAGCTAATTATGCCGCCAAAAATGGCGATTAAAACCATTGAAATTGATGTATTGTGTTTGTTTATAAACATATTTATTTTTTCTTGATCCATAAATTTTATTATTAATTTATTAATATTAATTATATCGACCTAAATATATTATACCATATAAATATTTCCAAGCAGCTGTGGATAAAGCTTGATATTGACAATCTTTATCTTTATGTGTATAATAAGGCTATTAAAAGCGAATTAAAAATATGACTAAATTTAAATATTTAAATAAAGTTTCAAAACAGAGTTTGGCTATTATGCTAATGGCTGCTTTTTTGTATGCGCCAGTAATGTCTTTGAATCAAAATATAGGAGCAAAAGCAGCTGTCAAACAAAGCAAATATGACCAGACTATGTTTTTATCACTGCAGCTTAAAGATAATAAAGTATTGCTTGTAAAAGCCAGTAAATTAAACCGGCAATTTGATTTGGAAAAAACTTCAAATAAGACAAAGATATTAAATAATATAGAGACAGGCAGCGCGGTTTTGGAAAATGACGAAATAAGATATAATCTTCTGAACTCAAAAAACGAAGTGATATTTTCTGGCATAGTTTCTGCTTCTTTGTATCAGTATTATGACTATTTGGATAAAAATAATCAGCTGACAGGAGGCAAAAAGAAATTAGATAATATAAATTTTTCTATCAAAGCGCCTTATTCCAAAGATATTAAAAAAATAGAATTCTATCTTAATCAGCTAACAGAAGCGAGTACTCAACAAATCAGCGCTGGTTCTCTGGATCTAAGCGGACTTTCAACCAAAGACCAGCTGGCAAACAGTCAATTTTATGCTGTTAGTGCTTCTTATTCTGCGACCAAAGTTGTTAACCATGGCAGCAGCAACGACAAAATAGATATTGTCATTGTCGGCGATGGCTATACCAGCAGTGAAATTGCCACTGCTTATACTAATCATGTTAATCAGTTTATCAGCGGTTTTTCTGCTTCTGAGCCTTATAGCCAGTACTACGATTTATTTAATATTTGGCGCGTTGATGTAATTTCCGCGCAATCAGGCGTTGACCGGCCTTGCCAGAGAATTTATAGAAACACAGCTTTAGACGCAACTTATGGCAGCTGTGATATGACTCATTATTTGACATCTAATCCTACCAAGGTTTTTGACGCTGCTTCTTCTGTTTATCAGGCAGGCGGCGAATATGATGTTGTTTTAACCGTGGTAAATGACACTCTTTATGGCGGCACAGGCGGCTCTTATGTTACTTATCCGGGAGGTTATACGCCTTTAAACACTGTGATTCAGATTATTTTGCATGAACTGGGCCATACTATCGGAGACTTGGAAGATGAATATACTTATCCTGAAATAGCATATGGTTACTTTCCTTCAAATTGTCTGGGCACTACTGTCAAGACTAATGACACCTATATCGGCGTCAAGGACCTGGATACATCCGGCTTATGTTATGGCTTAATAAATCAATTTCCAAATATTACAGCTTATACCAAAACCCAGCTTCAAAGCCACGCGCTTTATAAGTGGTCATACTGGATAGGGCAGGAAGGAGTATATGTTCCAGCTGAATATCAAGGCGGCCGCTATGTGGACTATGGCCTATATCGTCCAACTGATAATTGTTTAATGAAATCGCTATTTACGCCTTTATGTCCTGTTTGCCGCGAACATATAGTAGAAAGATTATTTGACGCTTATGAGCCGAATATAATCCAATCAGCTAGTCCTGATCCTTATGCCGGTCCTTATGACGCATATCAGCAGTTTGCTATTCAAAAACCAAATGTTTCTTCCTTAGCGATTCAGTGGCTGATTGACAATCAAGCGGTGCCTGATGAAACTGATTGGACTTTTGATTTTACAGGTGTTTCTGTTTCGCTTGGCCCTCATACTCTAAAAGCTAAAGTGACAGACACTAATCCTTGGATTAAAAATCCTTTTAAATCCATAGATGCAAGAACCTGGCAGGTTATCATTGAAGAACTAGTTGATACCACAGCGCCTACTATCTCTGGGCCTTATCAGGGCTATTATAAAGCTATTGATTTGACTACTATTAATGCCGGCGCGGAAATTTGGTGGAATCACGCAGATAATCCTTATGGCTCTGGCTTGAATTTATCAACTGTTAAATTTGAATATAAATCGGTTTCAAGTCAAGATTTTGAGCAGCTTAGCTTAACCAAGCTTGACTCAGCTTCGGGCGCTGCTTTGCTTCCAATGGCCAGTTTGCAGGATGGCGATTATAATATTAAAATCAGCGCCTCTGACAATGATGGCAATTACGCGGAAAAAATAGTAACCGCGACAGTCAAAGTTACGCCTTCTATAGCTGGCCCTTATGTAGGCGATGGAGCGCAGGCTGTATCAGGCCAGATTTTTTCCAAAAGCACTTTGGTTTACTGGCAGGCCTATGATGATTTGACAAGCAAATATAAAATTATTTCCCAATGCTGGTATTATAAAGACGAATCTCCGTATACCCAGTATTCTTTGCCAGTTACGGTTAAATATGTAAATTATTTTTTGGCTTTGCCTAGCGCTATTATACCTGCTTCGGATTTGGCTTCAGGCCAATATAGATTAAAAATCAGCTTGACTGACTTGCAAAATAAAACTAGCGTTTATGACAGTATAACTTTCTATGTTGACAATCTGGCGCCTCAAATTTCGGAAGTTAAGGCCACTATCAATGGACAGATAATTGACTTGGCAAATGGCCAGATTTTTAGCCAAAGCCAAGACAATCTTAGCTGGATAAGCAAAGACCCTTACGCTCCAACAGATCCTGGCCAGTGGTATGTCCAGACTTTTGGCGTTATTAAAAAAGCTTATATGTATAAAAAAGAAGGCCAGGAATGGTCAAATGAAATTGAGCTTTTATACAGCGATAATAATTTGCTTGCTTCAGGCAAATACGGGCAATGGTCTTGGATTTACCCCAAACAAGTTTTGTCAGCACAGGGCGCAGGCAATTATTTGATAAAATTTATTGCTTATGACAGATTTGATAAAAGAACAGAAACAAGTCAGTACCAGATAATTATTCAGTAATCAATAAAAACAAAAAAGCCCCTTTTGATAAGGGGCTTTTTTAGTCTTTTACTTTTAGTAAAGTCTAATAAGAACAAGTAATACAGCTGGAAGCAGGGCAGTTAGCGCGGCCATATGTGGAATTGAATTTAGTCGTATCAGTTGCATCAACATCGCCATCGCAGTCAAAGTCTCCTTTGCAGGGGCTTGCATTAGTGCAGGGTTTATTGTATTTGCTTCGGCCATAATCAGCGTTAAATAAGGATTGCTCATCAGAGGTTATTTTGCCGTCGCAATTAAAGTCTCCATAGCATATTGGCGCAATAAGTCCAACAGTGTACGAACATTGTTCACCCGCGCTTTTGGCGCAAGCTTTGCATTTAGCATCAGTCTTATTTGCATTAAAGGCATTAACATCATTGGCGTCCACTTTGCCGTCGCAATTCAAATCTGCTTTGCATAAGGAACTGGTAGAGCAGGTTTTTGAAAGTTCGGAGCTGATTATTACTTCGTCTGCGCTGTTAACAAAACCATCGCAATTGAAGTCGGATTTACAGGTAGAGTAAACACAGCTTGTCTTTGCCGGATCAGCGCATTTAAGGCAATTTGTCTTGCCTAATTGGCTGGTTACTGCTGTTGCATCAGCACTATCAACAGAACCATTGCAATCTATATCAGCGCGGCCGCAATTTTTAGCATCTGTGCAAGGATTATTATATAAGCTGCGGCCAAAATATGTCTGGACTATAGCGCTGTCTTGAGCGTTAACCTTTCCATCGCAGTTAAGATCTCCTGCGCAGGTTTCTGATACTGAAATTACTGGCGCTTCTATGTAGCTGGTGCAATATTTCTGCCTTACTAGACAAATAGGACAATCAGTTCTTGTTTTTTCGCTGGCATAATAGGGCTCAAAGTAGTGCATTTGGTCTTCAAGGTCAACATTGCCGTCGCAGTCTAGGTCAGCCACACAAGGACTATTATTAGTACAGGAATTTGTTGCCTTTTTCGCAGAATACTCGCTATTAAATATAGTTTTGTCAGCTTCATTGACCTGGCGGTCGCAATTTAAATCAGCTTTGCATTCTGCGGGATAAGTTGCGCAATAGCCAGAACCGGCAAATGAAGCGCATAGATTATTTTCTGACTTTTGCTTGCTGAAAGTGAATTTATTTATATCGGTTGCGTCTACATCGCCATCGCAGTCAAAATCTCCCATGCAGAGATTGGAAATATTGCAAGGATTTGAATAGATGGTTCGGCCTGAATATTGATTAAAGATAGTTTCATCAGCGGCATTGATCTTATTGTCGTTGTTGAAATCACCATAACAGGGTTCTTGTTTTTGGACTTGCGGCGGAAGAGGCAGAGGATAAGTAGGACATTCCATAGCTTGCGGATCGCAGCGGAAACATTTAGCTGTACCAAGGTTTTTTTGTAGAATGCCTAAGTCATATGTGTTCACCTTGCCATCGCAATTTAGATCTGCCTTGCAGGCAGGCCAGTTAATACAAGACGCTGGAGAAGATTTAGATTGCATTTCTTTTAATAGCGTGTTTTGGTCGTCAATATCAATATCGCCATCGCAATCAGTATCGCCAATGCTTTGACAAGAAGCATAAGGACAAAGCCTGGCTTTTGTTGCTGCGTCATATGGCTTGCAGTCTTTTCTGCCAAAATTATTTAAGATGAATTTGGCATCTGCGGAATCAACACGGCCGTTACAATCTATATCCGAATCGTAGAGTTTGTCTTTTGTACAAACAGCGCCAAGCTCCTGAGACCATTTGGTTGTGTCTTTTGTATCAACCAGTCCATCGCCATTAACATCGCCATCGCAGATAGATACAGGGCTGGTTAATGGTTTGTAATAAGAACAACTGGCAGTTGGTTTAGGACAGTCTGTCCTGCCTCTTTCTGCGACAGCTACTGGTTTATCTATCATAAAATGCTGTGTTTGCGATATGTCATAGTGAGCTTTGAATTCTTGAAAATCATTGTTATCTACTTTGCCATCGCAATTGTAATCGCCAGTACAAGGCGACATAGCAGTACACGAACCAGCAACTGATTTCTGACTCATTTGAGTTTGGATAGCAGTCCAGTCAGCAAAACTGACTTTTTGATCTCCGTTTATATCAGCATGGCAAGCCGCAGGATACTGACAGCTAAGCCCTGAAACATAGGAAGGGCAATCCTTTCTTCCTAAGCTAGTTATCATTTTACCTAAATCATTAGCATCAACATCAGCGTCGCAGTCAAAGTCGCCTGCGCATTTATCAATATAATTATTTCCGCAAGGTTTGTTAAATATATTGCGGGTAAAATCTTTCATAAAGGCAGTTAAATCAAGCAAATCTATCTGGTTATCGCCTTTGTTGACAATATCGCCATAACAAGGTCCGGGAATTGGACGAATCTCCGGTTTTGTATAAACGCATGTTGAAGCAGTATTCTTATAACACTTGTTTTTGCCATAATTTTGATTAAATATCGTTACATCATCAGCACCCACGGACTGATTGCAATTTAAATCAGCGCTGCAGGGATTGCTGTCAGAGCAAATATTGCCAACAGGGAACTTAGCGCTGCGGCCCAGTTGTTGATTTAAAGCCCACCAGTCTTTTTCATCTATTGCGCCGCTATTGTCTAAATCGCCTTGGCAATAAGAGCATAAATCTTTTGTCGCATCGCAGACTGGGCAATCTTTGCGGTCTTTGTTGTTATTATAGATATTAATATCAGTGGCATCAACTTTCAAATCGCAATTCAAGTCGCCTTTGCAGGGTTTATCTTTTGTGCAGGGATTTGAAAGCGAGTTTCTGCCAAAATCTGCGCTTATAAGCGTTTTATCCGTCTCATTAACTTTGCCATCGCAGTTAAGATCGCCTTGGCAAGGAGTCAATGAGGGCAGGGGAATAACTTTATTTGCGTCATAAGGTCCGATTTCAATTTGGAATTGGCCCATAGCGGTATTGCCAGCTAAATCGTAAATATTATAAATCAAAGAATATTTGTCCGCAGGCAAATTACCAGCTTTTATTCTGGCAAAACCCCATTCAGCGCCATCAATGGTAGCGTAAGAAATATCAGTGATTTCCATTAATTGGCCTTTATCTCTTTTTAGATACCAAGTAGTATTAGCTGAATCAATGCCAGCGCCTTGGTCTTTTTGCGACCAGAAAATATCTTCATCCTGATAAAAATAAGCAGATTCCGCAATAGAGCGTTTTTGAGTAAAAGTTCCGCGGAAAGGGCCTGAAGTGATTTCAGGCATCATCACATCTTTTAAATCGGCTAGATGAATTCCTATATTGTGGGAATCATGCCAGATAACTTTAGATCCGTGAATCTGAGGCATATCTTGGACAGCAGGACCACTAGCAATAACAATCGTTTTTTTAGCTGCAATATCATAATAATAAATATCGCCGTCTTGATTCCAAGCAATATTATTGCCTGATATAGATGGTTCTGATTGGTTTTTGTCGTCGTTAGTCAAATTAAGCTTTGCTTGGGTATTGATATCATATAAATATATTTCAGAATTTTCTTCCCAAACTATATAATTTGCAGAGATATTTGGAGATGAAATCAAGGCAGCAGAGTCAGACGATAGAGAATTATTGGTCAGGTTTATTTGAGTTTTTAAGCTGATATTATATAAAATAATATTATCAACTTGAGCGCCGTTTTGCGTCCAGCTGGCTTGTTTCCAGACAATATAATTGCCAAAAATAGCCGGGTCGCTGGCTGATTCTTGAAAAGTAATTCTTTTTTCTTTGCCTTCTTTTAAGTCGTATAAATAAATGTCTGGATTATTTGCGTTTTTATCGCGTTCATCCCAGACAATTGTATCTGTATAAATAGAAAGATTGTATTTCAGCGATTCGGCTGAAGTTAGCTGTTTTGGCTGGGAGCCGGTTAGCAAAACATCCTGATAAAAAACCTGAGGATAATTATCAACAAATCCTAGCCAGACTAAATTTCCCTGATAAAGAACAGGATCGTTTTGAATATTCTGGCTAATAGCAATTTGCTGTTCTTTGAGGGTTTTTATGTTGTATAAATAAATATCGTTGATTGATTCATAAGCTACTAAATCGCTAAAGAAAGTCATGCTTTGGATATTTGTTTTTGAGATGCTTAGCTTTGATTCAGGCACATTAACCACGCCTTTGGGCGTAATAACAAAGCCTGTGTAAGGCGCTGGTCCGAAAGAGAATGAATAGTAATACGATACTAGGCCGTATGCTACGATACCGCCAAAAATAGCGATTAAAATTAAAGAGATAGATGTATTGTGTTTGTTAATAAACATAATTATTTCCTTTTTGTTCATATTAATTATTAATAATTTTTTAATATTAATTATATCGACCTAAATATATTATACCATAATTTTATTATTATTTTTAATAACACTGTGGATAACTTTTTTTTGATTTGTCAAATAGAATAAATTATCATATGATGAAATATATGATCGCTTCTTTGCTTGGTAGAATAGAATTTAAAACAGACAAGTTTATTATTTTAGATGTAAATGGCGTTGGCTATAAAGTTTTTTGTCCTATTCAGATTTTAGCCAAACTGCCCAGTCAAGGCCAACAGACAAAACTTTTTATTCATTGCAATATCAGAGAAGATATCTTTGATTTATACGGCTTTTTGGATTTTGAGGAACTGGATTTTTTTGAGCTTTTAATTTCAATTTCCGGTATTGGACCAAAAGCCGCAACAGCTATTATGTCTGTGGCGCCCTTAAAAGATATTAAGGCCTCAATTGCCTCTGGCCAGGCAAGCTTGCTGATCAAAGTGTCAGGTGTGGGCAAAAAAACAGCTGAAAGAGTGATTTTGGAATTAAGAAATAAGGTAATAGCTTCGGTTTCCAGCATCAAGGGACTGGTTAGCGACCAGGACGCGGTTGAGGCGCTGGTCAGTTTGGGTTATTCCCAGACCCAAGCCCGCCATGCTTTGGAAAAAGTGCCGGCAAAAATAAAAGAAATAGAAAACAGAGTTAAAGAAGCATTAAAGAATTTAGGAAGAAAATAATGACCAAAGACCAATGGAATAAAATTATCATTGAAGATAACGGCTGTTTTTTACAAAGCTGGCAATGGGGGCAGTTTCAGCAGTCTTTAGGCAGGAAAGTATTTAGAATCAGCGCAGATGAAAAAATACTGGGGCAAATTATCAAGCATAATTTGCCTTTTAATAAAAGTTTTTTATATTGTCCAAGAGGCCCTTTGTTCCAGGGGCAAATTGATAAAAATTTTTTTAATAAAATTAAAGAAATTGCCCAAAAAGAAAATGCTATTTTTTTAAAAGTAGAACCAAATTTAGATATCAAGAGCTTAAAAAAAAGCAATTCTATTCAGCCGCAAACAACTTTGATTATAGATTTGGAAAATTCCGAAGAAGCTCTTTTAAATCAGATGAGTTCTAAAACAAGATATAATATCAGATTAGCCCAGAAAAAAAACGTAAAAATAGAAATAATTGCAAAACCGGATCAAAAAGACATAGAAATATTTTGGCAGCTGGCTAATCAAACAGCTGGCCGCGATAATTTCAAGCTTTATCCAAAAAAATATTACCAAAAAATGATAGCTGTGTTATCTGAAGAGAGGATGTTAAAACTTTTTACAGCTAAGTACGAAGATAAGGTAATAGTTTCTAATACCATGATTTTTTTTGGCAATACTGCTTATTATCTGCACGGTTCTTCAGATTATAATGCCCGTAATTTGATGGCCCCGCATCTCTGCCAATGGCAAGCAATATTAAAAGCCAAGATGATGGGTTTGAAATATTATGATTTTTGGGGCGTTGATGAAATCAAGTGGCCCGGTGTGACCCGTTTTAAAAAAGGCTTTGGCGGTAGAGAAGCTTCCTATCAGGGCGCTTATGATCTGATTTTCCAGCCAATTTGGTATAAATTATATAATTTAGCAAAAAATGTTGTATGAAAAATTTGATTAGAAAATTGACGCCCGAGTTTTTAATTGGCTGGTACCATCTTTTTTTAGCTGGCTTAGGAATGATAATCTATGGCAATTCTTCGCGGAAATTAAAAGTTATCGGTGTAACTGGCACCAAGGGCAAGTCAACTACTATATATATGGCAGGCAGGATTTTAGAGCAGGCTGGCTATAAAGTGGGCTGGATTTCGTCTTTATCAATAAAAATTGGCCAAAAAGAACAGATAAACCCTTTTCATATAACCATGCCCGGCCGGATGTTTATTCAAAAAATCTTGAGGCAGATGGTCAGAGCGGGCTGCCAGTATGTTTTAATAGAAGTAACTTCCGAAGGCATTAAGCAATTTAGGCATCGTTTTATTCATTTTGATACAGCGGTTTTTACTAATTTGACAGCTGAACATATTGAAGCGCATCATGGTTTTGAAAATTATAAAAAAGCTAAAGCAAAATTATTTAAAGCCTTAAAAGGCCAAGGAAAAATAATTGTTAATTTAGATGATGATAATGCCAAGTATTATTTTGATTTTGCAGCTCAAGAAAAATATGGCTATAGTCTGGAAAAATCCAATTTTAAGATATTAGAAAATGGGATAAAGTTTTCTGTTGAAAATACTAATTTTAATTTAAAGCTTTTAGGACAGTTTAATCTGTATAATGCTTTGGCGGCCATTGCCATTGCTAAAAGCCAGGGGATTGAATTAGATATTGCGAAAAAAGCTTTAGAAAAAATAGACAAAATAGAAGGACGGATGGAAGAAATAAAGCAAGGCCAGAATTTCAGGATTTTTGTGGATTTGGCTCATACCCCGGATTCTTTTGAGCAAGTCTTTAAACTGGTAAAAAATTTGCCGCATCAAAAAATTATTGCTGTGTTTGGCGCTGCAGGCGGCGGCCGGGACAAATGGAAAAGGCCGAAATTAGGACAGCTTGCCAGTAAGTATTGCGATTATCTTATTTTAACCAACGAAGATCCCTATGATGAAAATCCGCAACAGATTGCAAATGATATTGTCAGGGGTTTGGGTGATTTTAAAAAATATGAGATAATACTTGATAGGCGGCAAGCGATTGAAAAAGCTTTGAGCATTGTCCAAGCGCAAGATATCGTTTTGTTCTTGGGCAAAGGCACAGAAGCTACTTTAGTAATCGGCTCGCAAAAAAATCCCTGGGATGACAGGGAAGTCGTAAAAGAGGAGTTGGGGAGGAAATAAAAAGATTATGATGCTATTAGAAAAAATATTTTTTTATCTTTTTATTTTTTGTCTGCCTTTTCAGACTAGGAAAATTATTTGGCCTAAAGGCGTTTTTTTAAACGAATGGAACAGCGCCTTTTTTTATTTAACTGACTTTCTATTGCTGGCAGTACTATTTTTCTGGCTTTTGCGGCTGATCAAAGAAAAAAAATTCAAATTTAAAATCTCTTTAATACTTGTTTTTCTGGCCATAGCTTTAATTTCTTTAGCTTACGCCTCAAATATATCAATTGCTTTTTTTCGCTGGTTAAAGCTTTTGGAATTTATTCTGCTTTTTTGGTATGTAAAGCTGAATGTCATTCTGAGGCCGAAGGCCGAAGAATCTCGTGGAATTTCTACGGGATCCTTCGGTCCGACTTTCGTCGGACCTCAGGATGACAACAGGGCAATCAATCTGCGCAACGTAGCCCGGATTTTGGTTTTAAGCGGACTGATACAGTCAGCTATTGCTTGTCTGCAGTATGTAAAGCAGCAAAGCATCGGGCTTAAGATTTTAGGCGAGAGTTTTATCGGCCCGTATGTGGCAGGCGCTGCCAAGTTTATTGTCGGAGATAAAATCGTGGTCAGGCCCTATGGCACTCTGCCTCATCCTAATGTGCTGGCTGCTTTTCTGCTGTTGGCAATTTTTTGTCTTTATTGGCTGTATTTAACTAAAAAGCAGTATTCTATCTGGTGGAATCTTTATTACGGCCTTTTATATACCGGGCTTTTTATCGGGCTTTGGTTTTCTTTTTCCCGGATAATAATCGCTGCTTTTTTTGTTTTCAGCATTTTGTTTTTTATTTACGCATTTAGAAAATGCCAGCCGGCGATCAGGTTCTTGATTTTAATTTTTATTCTTTTAGCAATTATTTTTACCTGGACTACCTGGTCTTTGGTTTTAGCCAGGACTTCGATATCATTGGAAGACCAAGCAGTCAGTCTGCGGCTTTATTACAATGACATCGCTTTTACTATGATAAAAAGCCACCCTTGGCTGGGAATCGGGATTGGCAATTTTGTCTGGCAGATGAAGAAAATACTGCCTGATTTAATATTTTGGAAATATCAGCCAGCTCATAATATTTATCTGCTTATAGCTTGTGAGATGGGTTTAGTTGGATTAGCTATTTTTTTGTACTTTTTATATTTGGTTGTTATCAAAAAGAATAAAATTTTTGTTCAGAAAACTTTTCTATTTTTGCTGATTGCTTTTTTATTCATCGGGTTTTTCGACCATTTTTTCTGGACCCTGCAGCAAGGAGGACTGATGTTTTGGCTGGTATCAGGCATTGTGGCAAGTTGTTCAAGAGTAAAAAAAGAAAAACCCCAGCTGAATTAGCCGGGGAAGCAGTTTTTTGCCCTGCTTAGGGCAATCTAATTTCCGGAACAGCAATGAGCGACTCTTGGCACGGTGTATTTTTTTATCTTAACTCTCATTTTTATCACCTCCTTTAAAAAAGAACTATGCATTGATAATACATATTCTAACAGAAATTATTTCAGAGTCAAAAATAATTTGACCCTTTTTTGCAAAAAAGTATAATTAAGATAAGTCCCTATAGCTCAACGGATCGAGCGTAAGCCTCCGGAGCTTGAGATAGAGGTTCGACTCCTCTTAGGGACGCAGTTTTTTGGAGGTTTTATGAAATTTATTGCGGATTTGCATCTTCATTCCAAGTATTCGCGGGCTACTTCCCGCGACATGGATTTGGAAAATTTGGATAAATGGGCTCGGATAAAAGGGATCAAAGTTATCGGCACTGGCGACTTTACCCATCCTTTATGGTTTAAGGAGCTCAAAGAAAAATTAGAACCAGCTGAAACTGGTCTTTTTAAGTTAAAGGCTAAAAAGACAAAAGTAAAGAATAATGATTGGCTGCCTAATAACGGCAACATAAATCATAAAGAAGACCATGATATCAGATTTTTATTATCAGCAGAAATCAGTTGTATTTATTCAAAAAATAATAGAACCAGGAAAGTTCATACTATTATTTTTGCCCCGGATTTTAAAACCGTGGAAAAAATAAATACCCAGCTGGACTGGATAGGCAATATCAAAGCAGATGGCCGGCCGATTTTAGGATTAGATGTTAAAGAATTGGCAAAAATTGTCTTAAATTCTTCTTCTCAATGCTTGGTAGTACCAGCTCATATCTGGACTCCTTGGTTCAGCATCTTTGGCTCTAATTCCGGTTTTGATTCTATTAAAGAATGTTATGATGATTATAGCCAGTATATTTATGCTTCTGAAACCGGGCTTTCGTCGGATCCGGCAATGAATTGGCGGCTGTCCGCTTTGGATAATATCACTATGCTTAGCAATTCAGACGCGCATAGCCCCAGCAAGCTGGGCCGCGAAGCCAATGTTTTTGAAATGAAAAATTTAAGTTATAGAAATATTATGGACGCGATAAAATTAGGGGCAAAAGCCAAAGAAGCTGACAATCGTTTGGTCGCTACTATTGAATTTTTTCCTGAAGAGGGTAAATATCATTATACAGGTCATAGAAACTGCCAGATTAGTTTGACTCCCAAAGAAACCAAAAAGCTTAAAAATATCTGTCCTAAATGCGGCAAGCCCCTGACCATCGGCGTTTTGCACAGAATAGATGAGCTGGCTGACAGACAAGAAGGCCAAAAGCCGGAAAGGACCATAGCGTACCAAAGCTTGATTCCTTTAGAAGAAATCATTGCTGATTCTATAGGCGTGGGCGTAGCATCAAAAAGAGTCAGAGAGGAATATAAAAATCTGATTAAGAAATTCGGTTCAGAATTTATGATCTTACAGCAGGCGACAGAAGAACAGATAGCGCAAGCCAGTTCTTTGCAGATCGGCCAAGCAGTATCAAGAGTCCGTCAGGGAAAAGTGCATATTGAACCTGGTTATGACGGCCAGTTTGGAAAAATTAAAATCTTTAACGAAGAAGAAAGAAACAATTTGTCAAAACAAAATAGTTTGTTCTAATAAATGCTCTTTTAAATCAAAGAAAGGAGGAGGCTATGAAAGACTTTCGGTATTATATTTGCGCGATCATGATGGCTACGGGTTTGGTAATGATGATTTGCAGTTTTCCGCCATACGAAGCAGTAATGATTACGCGATTATTATCTGGCAGTATTTTAGCTATAGCTGGAATTATTATTTGTAGTATTATTGACAGCAGTACAAAAAGTTGACTTTTTTGTGATGATTGGTATAATGCTGAAAACAGGCATAGTACTTTTAAACCATAAAATAGGAGGCAAGTTATGAAAAAAATGATAGTATTGTTAGTGTTGGTGTTTTTATCTATTCAGGTTGCTTTTTGTCTGGCTGATTCTAATTCCCAAATCCCGCCGCCTGTTTTTTGCGAACCAGACATTGTTTGGCAGGCCCATTTGCTGATTTTACCGCTGTGTATGTCAGTTGTTTCTTATGATGAATCAGTCAGTTTTGACCAGAATTCAGAAATAAAGATAGCTGACAAAGAGATTATCAAGTTCTTTCAAATATATATCAATGAAAAAACTATTTTTGTTTTTTTATTGATATTGCCGGCAGGTCTTGATGCGTTGTCTGGCCAGGAAAAAATAATTGACGTGGACGTAACTAGTGACAAGCTTGATATTACTACAGCTTTTCGCATCTATGTTTTAGGATGGCCCCTATAATAGGATAACAAGCCGCTGTCAATGACAGTGGCTTTTTGCTTTTTAAAATCCGCATTTAGTCATTTAAAAACCTAACCGTAGCTTCTTTGGTTGGGACATATAATTTCTAACTTTGTTAGTCGATAGATTTTCAATAAAAGCTGGTTTAGAACTATTAATTTTGTTTAATTTCTGATC
>Ga0315287_10000195_pt1 | contig 53170 bp, 37 predicted proteins | sample YL17G11_0_MG_FD_205037 | JGI IMG/M metagenome (GOLD analysis project Ga0315287, IMG submission 205037) | Sediment microbial communities from Yellowstone Lake, YNP, Wyoming, USA - YL17G11_0 | ecosystem: Environmental > Aquatic > Freshwater > Lake > Sediment | place: USA: Wyoming | collected...
GGGGCTTGGTGTGTGCGTGTGTGTGGGGCAAGGGTGCTGGGGCCCGGGGCACACGCCCCACTCACCCCTCACCCCCCCCCCCCCCCCCCCCCCCCCCCCCCCTCTATCTCAGCCCGCCCGGCGGCCCCGCCAAGGGCCGCCCCGGCTCCTTTGGCAAGCCCTTCCGGCGCGTCACCGACTCCTTGCTCATCGCGAACGTCCTGTTCTACCTCGCCCAGGTCGGCTCCAGGCAGGCCCTGACCGTGTGGGGCGCCAAGATCAATGCCGCCATCGCGGCGGGCGAGGTGTGGCGCCTGCTCACGCCCGCCCTCCTGCACGGCAACGCCCTCCACCTGGCGACCAACAACTACGCGCTCGCCTCCCTGGGGCCAATCGTCGAACGCATTTCCGGGCACGCCCGCTTCGGGTCCATCTACACGGTGTCCGCCATCGCGGGGACGGCGGCCAGCTACGTCTTCACGAAGGCGCCGTCGGTCGGGGCGTCTGGCGCCATTTTTGGCGTCGGCGGCGCCCTGGCCGTCTTCTTCTACCGCCACCGCTCCTATTTCGGGTCCACCTCAGACGCCGTCCTCAAAGCCCTGGGCCAGTCCCTGGCCATCAACACGGCCATGGGCTTCGCCATCGCCAACGTGGACAACTGGGGCCACGCGGGCGGGCTGGCGGGCGGGGCGCTGGCGGCCGCTCTCTTGGGCCCCGTGCTGGTGGTGGACCGGTCAGGCAAGGGCGGCAGCGGGAGCGTGCGGGACGAGCCCGCCCTGAAATGGTTTGCGGCGGCTCCCATCTCGCTGAGCGCCAAGTGATGTGTGTGTGAGGGGCTGCGTTGTGTAGTGCGGATGAGGGTCGATGATGGTTGAAAGTGTCACTCCTCGGTTTTGTCTTTCGCCGCTGCCGCCGGTGTCTCTTTTCTCCTCTCCACCCTCCGTAATGGCCGGCGCCAAGAAGGGGGCGACCATCCTGGTCAAACTGGCATCTGCCGCGGGGACCGGCTTCTTCTACGTGAAGAAGAAAAACCCGCGCACGCTACCGCGGAAGCTGGAGGTGAGATTGGGGGGGGGGCACGGCGGCGCTCGCAGATCGAGGGGGAGAGAGAAGAGAGCGCACGCGCGCTTCCTGTGACGGGTTAAGGATACAGGGCATCACATCGAGTGTGTACTCCATACGCCTAGCTTGCCACCGGGGGCGGACAGCAAAGGCCCGGCTGACCTTGCGGGGCGAGCGGCGCAAGAAGAGAAACGACCGGCGGCGCGCTGGCTCAACCTGGTCTCTCTCAATCATCTCTCTCTCGCACTCTCTCTTCATCAGTTTGTCAAGTACGACCCCGTCGTCCGCCGCCACGTCCTGTTCACGGAGACCAAGCTCAAGTAAGAATGATGGCGATAAGGGCGGTGTGTGTGTGTGTGAGAGAGAGAGAACGTGTGCTCGTGTGTAGATAGATAGAGCTAGATTTGCGTTTGTTTGTTTTTTGGAAGCTGGAGAGGAAGGCCCCGCACTCCTCCCGCAAGTGCCGGGTGCCCCGCACACACACAGCCAGCCACTGAACTGCAACTTTGGCGAATCGCTACAACAAAGAACGCGCGCGCGCGCCCCCCCCTCTATCACCACTCCCGCGGCCACCACCCAGGCCGCACCAGGCGCACACGCCCGCCTCCTCCCTCCACCTCCAACACGCCCGCGGGCAGGGCGGTCGCCGTGCGGACCAGGGCCAGCCCCGTGCCGGATACCTCGTCGACTGCCAGCACGGTGCCGGGCGGGCGGGGCGGGCGGGCGGGAGCGGAGGCAGGAGCAGCGCCGCCCTCAGCCGCCAAAAAGGCCAGCGCCGCGCCTGGGGCGGGGGGCAGGCTGCCGCCCTCCACCACGAAGCCGACCACCCGTTTCCGGACCTCCCCCCGGAAGTGCGTGCGCGCCACCAGTTCCTGCCCCACATAGCACCCTTTGTCAAAGGCGATGCCGGCCAGGCCGTCCAGGCCCGCCTCCAGGGGCACCAGGCCGGCCAGCTCACCACCCTCCGCCACGCCCAACGCAAACCGGGCGGCGCGCAGGAGGGGCGGGGCGGCGGTGGCGGCGGCGGGGTCAGGCGACCCACCGTCTGAGCCCAGGCCTGCAGCCTCAGCGGTCGCGTGCGGGATGAGCGCCCGCCAGCCCAGGCCGGGCAAGCCCCGCGGGTCGGGCAGGAAGAGGGGAGAGAGCAGAGAGTGAGGAGGAGGCGGTGGAGCCTCACCTCCCTCTCCTTTCCACCACCACACGCCCCACTCGTCCGACGCGTCCGCCACGTCCACGTCCGCCCGCAGCTTGTACATGGACAGCAGGCGGAGCAGGGCGGGCGCGGTGGCGGCATCCACGTCGGCCAGGAGGGCCGGGCAGGCGGATGGGGGTGGCCGCGAGGTTGGGGCTGTCCAGCTGCCTTCAACGCTCAGGTGGAGGTCCGCCACGACCCGCCCCGCCGGGGTGAGGAGGGCGGCATACATTGGGGGCGGCGTGGCGGTGGCGGCGGTAAGGCGGGCGACGTCGTTGGTGAGGAGGCCCTGTGCGTGCGTGCGTGCGTGGTTGAGGATGTGAGAGGTCGAGGTCGAGACGCTCACTGTGGCCGAAAGTGGGCGGCTCTCTCTCCCGCGCTGCTCCACACGCCACCGCCATCGACGCTAGCTTACGTTGAGGAAGTGATAGGCGTCGGACCCTCTTATGCGCAGCACGCGGCGCGCGGCCCCCAGGGCTGCGGGCATCGCGTTCGAGGGCCGCGAGAGAGTTTCTTTTTGTTTTTGTTTGGGAAAAAAACTGTGCTCTATTGGGTTTGCGCCGTCACTTTTCCACTTGTCATTTTTCAGCGCCCGGCGCCCCAGCCGCGGCCTGACAGAGTACACACGCACGCTACAGGGACTGGCAAGCTCTCTGCCCACCGCCCGCAGGCCTGTGCATCTATACTCACCCCCCGTGTGTGTGAGCACGCGTGTGCGCCTCTGCTCTCGCTCGCCCAATTACGGGAGCCGCTGCTCTCTCTCTCTGTCCCTGTGCGAGAGGAGCAGCGATCAGCACTCCACACACCCGCCTTCCCTCTGGGGCACGAGCCTGGCAAGCAAGGCTACCAAATCGCGGGCTCGGTGAGTACAAGTGGGTTGCCAGTGGGTGGGCGGTGCTACGGCCGGGAGTCTCTGCTTCCCGCCCCGCCGCCGCCCCGAGCCATCTGTTCGTGTCCGCCGCGCCGCGCCGTACGCGCCTGCCCCGCATTGGCACTAGCCTCATCCACTGCTACACTGCCGTGAATGCAGTCCACAACCGCTCCGGCTGCCGGTAGCGCACGCAATTTCGGGCGGGCCCGGAAACAAAATGAGGTAGCTGAAAACGGCGTTCAAATCCCCTCACCTCCTCTCTCCTCCTAGGCACACACCCTTTTCTTGATATGGCCCGCCCCGGCACGGCCGGCCAACCCTCCGCGATGCCACCACCACCCCCGGGCGGCGGTGGAGCCGGTCGGCTCAAGCGGCCGCGCGATGAATACGATTTTCCCTTTGACGACGGCGACGGCGGCGGCGGTGGAGGTGGTGTGTACGCGCGCCGGCCGGCGACGGGCGGCAGCGGGAGCAACCCCCACCAGCGCGCCCGGGGCCCGGGCGGCTGGAGCGCGCACCCAAACCACCGCCAAGGCGGAGGCGGACCGTCCCCGACCCACACCGATCGCTGCCTGCCGTCCGCGGCGGACACGTTCGGCGCCGCCCACGCCGCCACCCCGCCTGGCGGCGCCGGCGGCGGTGACGGCCACAACTCACACTGGCCCGCCCGGGGCGCGTCCGACCCGCCGACGACGGGGCCCCGCGGCAGGCAGTCCCACGAAGATCACCGCCACCAGCGCCCCTGGTCGGCGGCGGACAGCAGGGGCGGGGCCGGCCCCTCGTCGCACCACCTCCACCACGCCCGGACCGGCTCTGCCGCCGGCGGCGCAGCCCACCGCCCTGTCAGCGGCCTCCGGGACGGCGTCGACGACCGCCGGCACCGCCACCACCAGCCCTGGCGGGAAACGGAGGATGGCGGCGGCGGCGGCGGCGGCGGCGGCGACGGCGGCGGCGGTGACCGCGGCCCGCCTCCTCCCTCGGGCACTGGTTGGCAGCGGCCGGCCACCGCGCCTGACCCTGGTCGCGACCACCCCCGCCACCCCTCCTCATCCCACCACCACCGCCACCCCAGCGGGGGCGCCGCCGAACACTGGCGCCGGTCCCTGGGGTCTGCGGGCCTCCCTGGCCGGCGAACCTGGGCTGAAGAGGGTGGCGGACGCGGCGCCAACGTGCGGCGGCCGGCGGCGTGGGACGGGACGGCCGCGGTACGGCCCCAGCCACCTGCCACCGCTGCCACTGCAGCTGCTGCTGCTGGCGCGCCGCCGCCGCCTGCCAAGCGCGGCCGGGGATCGTCCCCGCCCCGCCCGACTCCTCCTGCTCCTGCTGCCGCCCTTGGACGGTCCCCGTCACCGCCCCGGCGGTCCCCCTCCGCCGCCGCCGGCGTGCCGCTCGCCCTGGCCCCCTCACCGTCCCCGGCCCCTTCCCGGGCCGCCACAGCCGGGGCCGCCGCCGCGGTGGCGCGGGTCATGCAGGGGCGGGCGTCCTCGGGCAGCGAGGCGGCGACTGTGTCGGCCGACCCGCCGACGGGCATTGAGGCGGGGGCGCGGTCGCCTGTGGCGGCGCCAGCACCCTCACCCGCCGCCGCGCCGCCGGGCCCGCCCCAGGCACCAGGGCCGCCGCTGCTTACGAGCACCCTCAACCCCGCCCACGCCGGCCCGCCCCCACCCCCGCCCCCTGGTTACGGGGCGGCGGAGGTGGAGGTCATCTGCGCGGGCGTGCCCTCGCTCTTCCTGCTGGACACCTGGCGCTTTGTCGCCCCGGACGGGCTGGCGGGGCGGGAGGCGGCGGGCGTGCCCGCAGGCGGCGAGATTCCGGGCGCCCTCTTTGTCCGCCTGGCCGTGCGGGACCCGGCCCTGCCGCCCGGTGACTGGGTGGACGGGTCGGCCATCACCTTTGATGGCCCGCCCCCGCCCGGTACGGACTGGAAGCGGCACGTGAGCGTGGTCGTGCGCGGCGGCGGCACTACAGGCGGGGCCGCGTCCCCGCCCCAGGACTCCTCAGGCGGCATCTCCCTCGTCCCGCTCACCGACTGGCTGGCCGCGTGCGCGAGCCACCGGCGCGGGGACGGGGCGGCGCGCCTGGTGCCGCTGGGCGCGGACCCGCCGCCCGTCACCGCGCTCGGAGCGGGGGCGGGGGCGGGTGGGGGGGCTGCGGCACCACCAGCCGCCGCCGCTGCGCCCCTGCCCACTGCCCGACCACCTCCGCCCCCACCCTCCGCCATCGGCCTGGGCGACGAGGCCGACAAGGCGGCCGCCTTCCTGGCCCTCTTTGGCTCCCCGCGCGGCCGGGCCCTGACCCGGGCCCTGGCGGCTGAGGCGGACCCGCTGCCCCCCGGCGGTGGCGGCGGCGGCGGTGGCGGCGGCGGCGGCAGCGCGGCCCGGAGCAGCGCGGCTGGTGGGCGTGGCGGCGGCGGCGCCGGCCCGTCAGCCGCCTCCTTTCTGGCCTCGCCCTTGCCCTGGCGGTCCGCCCTGGCGGGTACGGGTGGCGGTGGCGGGGCGGGCTCGGCCGCCCAGGGCGGCCCGCCCTACCACAACCAGCCCCCCTACCCCCTCGGCCTCACCCCGGCCACCTCCCCGCTCGCTGCGGCCGGCATCCGGTGCGCGACGCCCGCGGGCGTGGAGGCGGTTATCCCGCTGGGCGCCACCCTGCCGCCCGCCGGGCCGGGCGGGGGGCTAGGCGGGGGGTGGGGTGGTGGTGGCGGCAGTGGCGTCGTCGCTGCGCCGCCCCTGCCGCCCGCGCCTCCCGCCGCTGCCACCGGTGTGGCCACCACCCACGCGACGCCCGCGGCCGCGACAACGGCCGCTGCCACCGCCGCCACGGGCGCCGCCGGCGGCGCGCCCGGCATCTCCTTCCCCGGCCTGCCGGGGGACCTGGTCGACGAGCTCCTGGGCGACCTGGGCTGCGCCGGGACGGCGACGGGCAGCGGGCGCGTGAGCGGCGCGGCCGGGCTGTTGCCATCGGCGCCGCCCCCGCCGGCGTACCCGGCGCCTCCCGCTGCTGCTGCCACTACGCCCGCATGCCCGCCCTCCGCTGCCGCGCCCGACGCGTCTACTGGTGGGTCCTTGGACGGGCGGAGTGGTGCGGGGGGTGCGGGGGGCCGCATGGGCCGTGGCCGGCCCCGTGGCGGGGGCGGCGGCGGCGGCAGCGGGGGGCGGGGCCAGAGCCGCGGGACCGGGCGTGGCCGTGGCCGGCCCCGACGTGGGGCTGCTGCCGCCAGCGCGACGCCTGCCACGACCGCGTCCGCCGCCCCTGAGCCCTCTGCCGGCGTCAGCGCGGGCGAGGGCGGCGCCCCGCCCCTTACCTCGCCCTTCAACGTCGCCGCCCGGGTGAACAAGCGGGCCCGGGGCGGGCCGACCCGGGGCGGCGCCCTGGCGACCGAAGCCGTCGCGGCTGCCGAGGTGGGCGGCGCCCCGCCCCGGAAGGCTGGCACCGGTGCGGCGGCCGGGACGGACGCCACGCCGGTCGCGGCCGCCCTCAAGGCAGCCATGGCGACCACCACCGTCACGGTCACGGCCGACCCGCCCGCCGGCGTCGTCGCGAGCGGCGCCCCGGCGGGCGTGAGTGGCGGGCGGCGCAGCGAGCCCCCGCCGGCCACCGCGCTCGCCGCGGCCCCGCGCCCTCCTCACCCCCCGACCCGCACCCGCCAGCAGCTGGCCGCCCTGGCCGCCGCCGGCCTGGCGCCCGCGGCGTCACCTGGTGGCCCGCCGCCGCCTGCCCGCTCCACCCGGGCCGCCCTGGAGGCGGGCGCCCCGGCGCCCCGAGCGGCCGCACACACACGACCCCCACCTGCCGGGGGTGGTGGCGCTGCAGCCGCTGCCGGCGCCGACGGCGGTGGCGGCGACGATGACGACGACGACGCCTCGACCGGCTCCGACCGGGAGGTGGATTGCGGTCGGGCTGTGGACGAGTGGGAGGAGACCAGGCGGAAGGCCCGCGTCCGGCGGGAGCGGGCGGCGGCGGGCGAGGTGCGGGAGGGGCGGGGCGAGGGCGGGGGCGTCGCAGTCGTCCGCACCCGTCCGCCCGTCGCACCTGCGCCGCCGCCCGTCGGCGGCCCCGGCGCCGCCGTCCACCACCAGGCCGCCTCCTCCGCCCGGTCCGTGGAGCTCGAGGGCGCGTCCGCGGGCGAGGACGCCATGTCCGCCGGGCGGGCGGGCAGTGCGGCGCACCGGGCGAGCGGCGGGCGCGCGGCGGGCGGGGGCGGCGGCCGGCGCGGCGGGCTGCCTGGTGGTGGCCAGGCCGCCAACTTTGCCGCCGCCGCATTCAGCGTGGCCGCCGCAGGCCCCCCGCCCCAACCCTCGCGCCGGGTGCCGGAGGGAGCGGGTGCGGGTGCGGCGGGTGCCGGCCCCACCGCCCCCGCCGCGCCCGCACCCGCGCCTCAACAGCCCCTGCCGCCGCCGCCCCCGGTCGAGGCCGTTGCCACTGCTGCTGGGGGTGGGGCGGTCGCCTTCATCCCCGCCATCCTGCCCTCCCGCGCGGGGCCGTCCTTCCCCTACAACTCCGTCGCCAACCAGGCGGAACAGGTCATCATGGCCTTGGACGCCGCCCTGGCGGCCCGCGGGGCGGTGCAGGGCGACCTGGTGCAGGCGTCCTTCACGCTGCGCCCCGCCCCCGGCGCGGCCGACGCGCTGCGCTGTGTCTGGCGGGGGTGGGCGGGGGCCGGCGCGCCCGACCCCCTGGTGGGCTTCAAAGAACCGGAAGCCCCGCACGTGCAGGTGTTGCTGGACTATGCGATCGTGGGTGGCGGTGGCGGTGGGGCGTGAGAAGCAAGTTATGTTATCGGTGTAAAGGTGTAAAAGTGATGTATGTTTTTTGTTCATCACGTCTTTTGTTCATGTCTGATGATATCCGGCTGTGTGTTCGTGGACGTGCGCCGCGCCCCTCTTGAGTGGGTTTTTTCTCTTTCATCTACACGCCGCGCCGCCTCTTCTCGCGCTCTCCCCTCGACCCTCATCCCGCCTGCGGCAGCGCGCCCGCGCTCTCGGCCCCCCGCGGCATGGCTTCCCCCTTGGCCACCAGCCCCCCGACCGCGGCCTCCACACCAGCCGCGTCCAGGCCGCCCAGGGCCACGGACGCCTCCGCGCCCTTGTCGTACCGGGCGTACGCGATGGGAGGGGTGCCGTCAGCCTCCCGCACCAGCAGGGGGAAGCCCGGGTTGGACTGCTTCATGCCGGCAAACTGGGCGGCGAGGAAGTCGCTGAGAGAAGGAGAGGGGGAGGGAGAGGATGAGGACAGAGAGGTTAGGTCAAGGGGTGAGAAGGGGGGGGGCACGTCCCTTTTGGGCCTCTTATTTTTTCCCCATGCACGCGCGCTCATGCACGCGTGGCCTGGGACGAGGCAATGGGCGACCCAGCTGCATGCGAGGCGCCAGGGAGCGGGCAGTGAGGCGTGCGCATGCAAAAAAAGGGCGTGACTGCTGCAGCGGGGTCGACGTCGCCCACTCTTTTCTCCCTTGCCCCTGTGTCACACGACAGCTCCATCAAAGCATTCCGCACGCACCGGGTCCCTTTGCTGGCAGGCGAGGTCTGGCACAGGTGGATGCTGTTGTTTGTGTTGGTGGCGGGGGGAGAAAGAGAGAGGCGTGGTATGAGAAGACGCGAGTGCAGTGCAGCGTGTCGATCGGCGACGCAGGGGCACTCCTCTTCTCTTTCCTCCACACTCATACCGCAGCTCCTGCAGGTTCTTGGAAAGGCGGCCGCGCCAGGCCATGGTTTTGGGAGAGAGGCGGTGGTGCGCGTACGTGGACGTGCCGAGAAGGAATGAGCAATTAAACAATATGGCCGCATCCCGGCGTCGACCCCCTCTCCCTCTCATCACCACCCCTTTTCAATCTTGGAGCACACGGCCGCCACCGTCATCGTCGACTCGCGCGGAACGGGTGCCGTGTTCACCCAGATGGCGATGCAGTTTCCTTTTTCGGGAACGATGAGAGACGTCCCGATCGTCCAGTCCGCGCCAGGGCCAAACCCCACGGTCGGGTTCTGGGTGGCGGAGCAGGAGACGATGGAGGAGCCCGGCGGACAGGCCGGCGCGTACCCGGGCGAGCAGCCGCACCCGCCGGCGGGCAGGGAGGAGTTGGTGCAGTTGCCAAAGGCCGTCCCCCCGCCAAACTGGCCGTTTTGTACTGCCTTGCACGTGATGGTCGCCTCGGCGGCCTTGAAGGTCGTCAGCTTGGGGGCCCACTGGCCCTTTCTGGTGTCAAGGTCCAGGAGGGAGGAGGAGGTGGCGGCTTCCTCTGTGGCGACGGCTGTGTAGTTGTGGCGTTGTGGTGGTGGAGGTGGTGGCAGAGAGAGAGGAGGCCAAGGCAAGGGAAGAAACAGGTTGAGGGGTTGAGTGCACACGCGCGCGCCTCTGAAAAAAAAACGAGGCGCTTTCACACGGCAGCACGCACACGGCCGCACTCATCCTCACTCCCTGCTTATCCTGGCAACAAGGCCTGGCCTGGCTTGGCGGGGCGGGGCGAGGCAGGGCTAGCCTGAGCGGCGTGCGGCAACGAGTAGAAAGGAAGGGTGCCGAAGGACGCGAGCGGGTCGAGCACGCCATGCGTTCTTCAGCCTCCTTCTCGCTCACGCTCACGAGGGCCCAGCACCAGTACCACACGCACCTGCTGGCTCAGACATATCCGCTGTCCGGGCCAGGCCAAGGGCGGCGAGGAACAGGGCAAAGGCGAGGAGGCGCATGGTGTGCTGTTGTTGTCTTGGAGAGTGAGGAAATAAAATGACGCACTTTTCATTGCTCGCCTTTGCTTCCCTTCGCTCGCCCGCGCGCCTCTGCTCCAACGCAATTGAAGTGGCCACACGTCACCTTAACAATGCCCCCCTCGTCAGCCCCAGCCATAGCCACGGCCATCCTGGCCCTCACCCTGGCCCGCCTGGGTGATTGGGGCGGCGTCTCCATGCGCACGGCCGTCCGCCTGCCCCTCGGCGACCCGCCGCCCGCCTCGCTCCCCGCCTACACGCCGCTCGACCGCGCCGCCCTGGCCGCCTCGTCCCTGCGGGCCGCCACCACGCAGTGGGCGGACGCCATCGCGGGCCCCGAATCCTTTGCGTTCGGGCCGGACGGGACGCTCTACACGGGGTCGGCCAACGGGACCGTGTGGGCGGTGGCCGGCGCACCGCCAGGCGGCAGGCTCACCCCCCCCACGCCCCGCCCGCTCGCCCACACGGGCGGCCGCCCCTTGGGGCTGGCGTGGGACCCCACGCACGCCCGCCTGCTGGTCGCCTGCTCCGTCAAGGGCCTACTGGCGGTGGACCCACAGACGGGGCGGGTGTCATTGTTGGCCTCGTTTGCCTCCCAGGCGGGGCACGGGGGGCATTCGCCTGGGCCGGGCCTGGTATGCCTCGCCAACAGCGTCACGCCGCTCGCCCCCGGCGTCGGCGGGGCGGGCCGGGCGGGCGGCGCCCTGTTTACGACCTCCATGGATACGCCGCCCCCCCCCCCAAGGGTGCCGGGCGGGTGGTGGCAGCCAGTGGAGGCCGCTCAGGCGGCCCTCTTTTCAGGGGTGCCCACCGGCCGCCTACTGCGGTATGATGAGGCGAGCGGGGTGACAAGCGCCATCGCGGGCGGGCTCTGGTTTGCAAATGGAGTCGTGACAGTGGATGGCGGGGACGCCGCCCTGGTAGCTGAAACCTTTGGCGGGCGCCTGGTGCGTGTGGGCCTGGTCGGCGAGGGGGAAGGGGTGGTCACCCCCTTCTCCAACTTGCCCGGCTGCCCGGACGGCGTGGCCCTCGACCCGTCGCCCGCCCGCCCGCCCTCCGCCTGGGTGGCCATCGTGGAGGCCCCGCCCGCCGGGTTCGCCCGTGCCCTGGCAGGCAGTAAAGCCGCGCGCTGGCTGGTGTCCCGCCTACCGGCGGCCGTGTTGGCCGGCGGGACGCCCCCCGTCGGCCTGGCGGTGCGCGTGTCGACGGCCGACGGGTCTATTTTGGAGACGCGGGCGGATGCCGGGGGGCGGGTGGTCAGGGGTGTGACTTCCGCGGTGGTGGGGCCGGACGGGAGGCTGTACTTGGGGTCTCTGGGCGGGGCGGGCGTGCAGAGCGTGGCGGTGTGAAATAGCTGGGCGGGGCATGCAGAGAGAGAGGGTGACGTGCAGTGACGTGAAATAGTGGGGAGATAAAATGATGAGGTTGAGAGAGTGAGTGGACGCGAAAAGCGAGAGGCGAGCGAAGAATTGCACACTCTCTTTGTGCGTGCGGCCTGCGTCCTCTCCTCGACTGTGGCTGCGACAGGGCTAGGGGGTGCACTTTGCGTCCTCTTCCGCGCACACAGCACGCACTGCCAATGGAGGCCCCCGCCGCCAACGGGCACGCGCCGGCCGTTGCGGTTGCCAACGCCGGCGTGGCCGCCGACGCAGCGGCTCGTCTGGGTGGGGTGGGGATGGTGAGTTCAGCGGAGAACGGAATGTTGTCGGACTGGGTAGAGCAGCAGCGTGGCTCCACGGGTGTGCCTGGGTCGATGCGGCCCCGAGTGGGCGACCGCCCCGGTGGAGAGGCAAAACCCACCCCCATCAATATTTTCGCCCTAACCCAATTCCGCTCTCTCCCTCCTGCACAGGCCGGCGCCCCGCCACCACCCTCTGACCCGCCCGGCGATTACCTGGACGATGACTCGGACGACCCAGCCTCCTCCCTGGACAGGCCGGTCTCGCCCGTATTCTTTTCAGATGTAAGTAGGAGAGGCTCGTCCTTCCTCCTTGCACGCGACCTCCTCTCCCCGACCACGCCCTTTTTCTCATCTCATCTCTCTCTCAACCTCTCCAGGCCCGCCACGACGCCGGCCCGGCCTCCACCTCCACGCCGACCACGACTGACGTTGCGGGCGACCCAGCCTCCACGCCCTCTTCCACCACCGCCCTCACCCCGGCCGCCGTGCCCCGGTGGCGCCAGCGGGAGCGCACGAAAACGACGGCGGCCGCGCTCGTCCTGTGCCTCAACATCGGCGTCGACCCGCCGGACGCGGTGCGGGTGCCGCCCTGCGCCCGCCTGGAGTGCTGGGTGGACCCGGGCTCCATGGCTCCCCCCAAAGCCCTGGAGACGGTCGGCCAGGCCCTGCAGGCCCAGTACGAGCGGTGGCAGCCGCGCGCGCGGTACCGCCTGCACCTGGACCCGACGACCGATGACGTCCGCAAGCTGGCCTCCTCCGCCCGGCGGGCCGCCAGGGGCGAGCGCGTCCTCTTCCACTACAACGGCCACGGCGTGCCCCGCCCCACCCCCAACGGCGAGGTCTGGGTGTTCAACCGGGCGTACACCCAATACATCCCGCTCTCCGTGTACGACCTGCAGGCCTGGGTGGGGTCGCCCGCCGTGTACGTGCTCGACTGTTCGGGGGCGGGCCTGGTCGCCGCGTCCGCCCGGGCATTTGCGGAACAGCGGGCGGCGGAAGCGGCGTCCGCGGCGGCGGCGGCGGTGGGCGGGCCCGGGGCGGCCGACGCGGCGACCGCCTCGGCCGTCGCGGCCGGGCTGCGCGATGACGTGATCCTCCTGGCCGCCTGCGGCGCGCACGAGACGCTGCCCTCCTCGCCCGACCTGCCCGCCGACGTCTTCACGGCCTGCCTGACGACGCCCATCAAGGTGGCGTTGCGGTGGGCGGCCTCCCGGTCGCCCCTGGGGCCGGAGGGCTTGACGGCCGACCTGGCCGACCGGGTGCCGGGCAAGCAGACCGACCGCAAGACCCCCCTGGGCGAGCTGAACTGGGTCTTCACCGCGGTCACCGACACCATCGCCTGGAACTGCCTGCCGCGCGCCCTGTTCCAGCGCCTCTTCAGGCAGGACCTGCTGGTCGCCTCGCTGTGCCGCAACTTCTTGCTGGCCGAACGGGTGATGCGGCGGGAGGGGTGCACCCCCCGCGCGTGGCCGCCCCTGCCGCCCACCCACGCCCACCCGTTGTGGGCGGCCTGGGATGCGGCGGCGGAGGCGGTGCTGCTCCAACTGCCCGGCCTGCTGGCCGGGGCCACCGGGGGGGCGGCCTCGGAGGCGGCTGCCGTGGCGGCCGTCGGCGCGGTCGCCGCGCACGCCGCGTCGGCCGTCGCGGCCGCGGCCTCCCCCTCGCCCGCCCCGCCCCTTGGCCCCGCCGGCATCGCCGCCACCGCGCCCCCCGGCCCCACCGCCACCTTCCGGCCTTCCCCTTTCTTTGCGGACCAGCTGACCGCCTTCGAGCTGTGGCTGGCGACGGGCGCGGCCCGGACGGCGGCGGCGGCGGCGGCAAATGCAGGCGGCGCGAAGGGCGCGCTGTCAACCACCTCGACCACCCCCCGCCCGCCCGAACAGCTGCCCATCGTCTTGCAGGTCCTCCTCTCTCAGGTGCACCGCGTGCGTGCCCTCGCCCTCTTGGCCCGCTTCCTGGACGCGGGCGCCGGCGCGGTGGACCTGGCCCTGAGCGTCGGCATCTTCCCCTACGTCCTCAAACTCCTCCAAACGACCGCGCCCGACCTGCGGCCCGCGCTCTCCTTCATCTGGGCGCGCGTCCTGGCCCTGGACCCGGCGTGCCAGGCCGACCTCGCGAAAGATGGGGGGCATATATATTTTGTGCGGCACCTGGACGCGCCGGGTGGGCCGGCGGTGAACGGGGGTGTACCGCCGCCGCCCCAGGCGCGGCAGCAGTGGCTGCCGCCCGCGAGCGGGCCGCTGCCGGGCGCGTCCCCGCCTCGGGGCCCGCCCCAACCCCTCCCGCAGCAGCCCGCCTGGGCGGCCGGGTCGCCCTTCTACGGCGCCCCTCCACCGCCGGCCGTGTTTGCGGGCACCCCGCTGCCCCCACCCCCCGTCGCGCCGCCGCCTCTGGACGCCGGCCTGGGCGGGTGGTGGGGCGCGGGCGGCGCTGTGTCTTCTGGCCCCTTCCACCCCTCCCTCCACCACCCGTCCCCGCCACCCCCGGGCCCACCCACCCCGGCCTCCCGCGCCCACGCCGCCTTTGTCCTGGCGGCCGTGTGCGACAAGCACCCGCGCGGTCAGGCCGCGTGCGCGGGCGCGGGGCTGCTGGACATTCTGTGCCGGCGCCTGGTGGCAGCCGCCGCGGCGGGGCCGCCGCCGTGCCCGCCTCCGCCAGGCGCGACCCCGCCCTGTGGGGCGGTCTGCGGGCGGCCCGACCCGCCGCCCGGGGCAGACCCGGGCGGGGAGGCGGCGGGCGGCGCCCTGCTGACCCAGTGGCTGGCCCTGGGCCTGGGAGCCCTGGTGGACGGCGCGCCGGAGTTGGGAGCGGCGGCCGCCGCGCGCGGCGCGCCCGACGCGCTCGCCCGCCTGCTCGGGTCGGGCGACCCCGAGGTCCGGGCGGCCGCCCTGTTTGCCCTGGGCCGCCTCATCTGCGTACCTCAGCCACAGCAGCAGCTGGGCGGTGGTGGAGGGGCGTCCTCGGCGGGTGGCACGCCCGCACCTGGCGCGAGTGCTGGCGACCCTCACCCCCCCCCGCCGCCGCCGCACGAGGAGCAGCAGGGCGTGCCGGCGTCTGCGGCCTCCGCCGACGTCCCGTCCGCGCCGCCCCCCCCCCTCCTCCACCACCTGCCCTCCCCCCCCCCTCTTCAACCCCCGCCTCCTCTCGTCGTCGACCCGGCGGCCGCGGCGGCGGTGGAGCGGGCGGCGGGCGCGGCGGCGCTGCGGGCGGCGCGGGACGCGTCCCCTCTTGTCCGGGCCGAGCTGGCGGCTGTCCTGGCCCGCCTGGCCCTGGCGCATGGGCGCGAATTTGGGGATGCGGTCATGGATGCCGCGGCTGGGCGGGGCCTGGCGGGCGCCATTGTCGGGACGGTGCCGCTGCTGCCGGGGCCCGCCGGGCAAGCGAGCATGCAGCCCGCCTCGGCGGCGGTCAGTGCCCTCCCCTCCCCGGCCGCCCCTGCCGGCTCCTCCCCGCCCGGCCCGGGCGGGTGGACGGGGACCGTGTCGCCGGATGGCGCGGACCTGCCCGGCCCGGGAGACGATGAGGGCGCCGACTTGTTGCTGGGCCGGGGCGGCGGCGCGCACCCCACCCACCCCGCCCCCGGCGTGCGCCTCCTCTCGGCCGCGGCGGCCGACCCGGCCGCCCTCTACGCCCGCGTCCTGGCCGCCCTGCTCTCCTTGGCCGCCGACCCGGCGCCGGAGGTCGCGACGGCGGGGGCAGCTGCCTTGGCGGCGGCGGGCGTGGAGGTGGAGCCCGTCCCCGGCGCGATGGGTGTGCCGGGCGCGGGCGGCGGCGGCCCGCTCGGCGCGCGCGGGTCGGCTGGCAGCCTGGTCGGAAGTGCGACCGGCCCGTCCTCCTCCCGCCCGCCGCCCTCGCCCGGCGGGTTTGGCGGGCCCGCCTCATCTGGTGGTGGAGCTGGAATAGCTGCGGGCACGTCCGGCGCCTCCCCCGCCCCGCCCACGTCGCGCTGGAACCCGCGGGCGTGGCGGGCGGCAATCAGCGGGCAGGCAGCAGCGGGCGGTGGTGCGGGCGGCGGCGGTGGCGGTGGCCTGCCCGCCAACCCGGGCGCCCCGCACTCGGACGGTTCCGGCTCGGGGCGGGGCCGGTCGTCCACCATCGCGCTTTCCATGCCGGCCACGCCAGTCGGGTCGCCGCCGGCGGGTGTGCGGCGTGCAACGCCCGCCACCGCCTGGCCACCTTTCATTTTGAGAGGCGGCGCCGGCGGCGGCGAGAGCGGGGGCGAGGAGGAGGAGGAGGAGGACGAGGGCCGCCCCGCCCGCACCCGCCGCGCTCGCCCCACCACCCACGGCGACCCGTCCCTGGCCCCACCTTCCGCGGCCTGGGCGGCCGCCAGGGCCCGCTTCTGCGCGCCCATGCTACCGCCCGCCCCGCCCGTGGCGCCCGCAGCCGCGGCGGCGGCCACCGCCTGGGCGGTCGCCCCGCCCCGCCCGGGCGCGCCCCGCGACGCCGCCCTGACCGCCGCCCGCCGCCGGGACCGGGGCGCCGCGGCGATCGGCCTGGCCGCTCGCTTCGCCGCCGGAGGCCGCATCACGGACGCGCTGGCGTCCATCGAGACGGGCGCGACCGCGACGGCCGCCCTGGCCCTGCACCCCTTCCGTCCCTCCATCGCGGCCGCTGACACGGCTGGCATCGTCCGCGTTTATGCTCTCTCCTCCTTCTCCTCGCACCGCGGGGAGGAGGTCGGTGCTGCGGCGCCGCCGCCACAGGCGGGGCGATGCACAAACGCGTTTGATCTGGCGGGGCCGGCCGTGGCCGTGGCGGGCGGCCGCCAACCCACGCCCCGCCTGCCGCCGCCCGGCCCGCCCTGCCTCTTCATCCTCAACGAGACGCACGCCTCCCTGCTCGCGGCCTGCGGGTCGGATGGCGGGGTCCGGGTCTGGCGGGACTGGTCCTTCCGGGGCGCACACCGCCTGGCCACCGCCTGGCAGGCCGTGCCGTTGGAAGGGCCGGCCGGGCGGCGGTGGGGTGGTGGTGGTTGTGGTGGTGGAGGCGGCAGCGCCGCCGCCGCCGCCCCGCTGCCCACCACCGCCCTCTCCTGCTACTGCCTCGCGCCCGGCCCGGGCGCCCTGGCCGCCGCCGGCGGGGCCGACCCCGGCCTGGTCCACGTCTGGTCCCTGGAGACGGAGCGCCGGGCGGCCGTGCTCGTGGCGTCGCCGGCGGGCGGGCCGGGGGTGAGCCGCCTGGCCTGTGCCCCGCCCTCATCCTCATCCTCCCGCCTCCTCCTCGCCGCCGCCCGCACCGACGGCGTCGTCACCCTGCTGGACGGGCGGGTGCCGGGGTCAACCGGGCCGGTCGCCTCGCTCCGCCCCCACGAGGCTGGGTGCGTGCTGGTCGGCCTGGTGCCCGGGCCGGGCGGCGGGGGTGGGGGAGGAGGGAGCGGCGGCCACCGCCTGGTGACCGCGGCCGCGAGCGGGGAGCTCGCCTTTTCGGACTGGCGCGGGGCTTCTGGTGGTGCCCTGACCTCTTCCACGGCGGCGGGCGTGGTCAAGGTCGTCACCGCGCACGCGTCGGGCGGGCTGACGGCCCTGGCCTCCCACCCGCGGGCGCCGCTGCTGGCCACTGGGACGGCCGCGGCGGTCGTCAAGCTGTGGTCGGGCGAGGGCGAGGCGGCGGGCCCCGCCGTCCGCGCGCACGGCCCGTTGTTGGGCGCTCGGGTGGGCCCAGTAGACACCCTGGCGTTCCACCCGTACAGGGGGTTGCTGGCGTCGGCGGGGCGGGACCCGTTTGTGGCGGTGTTTAGTTTGAGTGGGCGGTGAATAAGAAAGCGCGGGCGTGTGCGGGGCTAGAGAAGAAAGAGAAGTTGTTTTTTTTTTTCTATTTCCTTTGCGCTCACCCCGCCCGCCATGCCGAAAGGCGGCCGACGAGAGGACCGACTGCCCCCTGAGGATGCGCCGCCCCCTCCTGCCAGGTGCAGCGGCGGCGCAGGAGCAGCAGCAGAGGCGACAGCAGCCAAACCAGCGGCTCGAATTGAGACAGCCGTCGCTGTGGAAATCCCGCTCGCCCCGGCCGGCCAGGCGCCTCCGCTCCTCATCCGGGGCCCGGCCACGGTGGAAGCCTTGCACGGTTCGGCTTGGTGCCATGGGTGAGCGTGTGGAATAGAGGGAGAGACTTGCGCGCTCCTCTCTTGCATGCCTCGGCCCTCCTCTCAAACCTTTTCTTTTTCCCCCTCCCATCAGTTGGACCCTCCGCCCCGGCGCCCCGGCCATCACCGTCCCGGCCGCCGCCCTCGCCGCCTTCGAAGCCGCACCCTGTCCAAGCATAGCTGTGCCCCGCGTGGCAGATGGCGCCGCGTCCCCCGTCCTGCGCGTCACGCCGATCGGCCCGGGCGGCTGCCTTGCCCCACCAGGCACGCCCGGTGCGCCGCCCCGCCTGCCCTCGCCCTGGCGGTCCGCGGCGGCCGCGCTGGCGGACGCGACGCGGGCGGCGGCTGATGTGGGCGCCTCGCCTCCCGTCATCATGGTGGTTGGCCCGCGTGGGTCCGGCAAGTCCACGCTCGCCCGCCTGGTCGCAAATGAGGTTGGAAGCAGCGGGGGTGGTGCGCCTTCCTCTCCTTCCACACCCGCCCTCCTGCCGTGCCCCGTCCTCTGGGTGGATGGGGATGCGGGGCAGCCTGAGTTCACGCCGCCCGGCCTGATCAGCGCCCACCTGCTGAGGAGCGGGGGAGGAGGTGCAGGGAGCGGCGGCGGCGGCCTCCCCATCCTTGGCCCGCCCCACACCCACCCCCGCCCGGGCCCGCCCGCCGCCGCGGCCTTCCTGGGCTCGCCCAACCCGGGCGCGGACCCGGGGCGGTACGCGTCCGGGGCGGACCTGGTGGGTCGGTGGGGCCGGTCGCCCGAGGCGGCGGTGGCGGCCGGCAGCGGCGGCGGGTTGGGCAGCCACACCACCCCAGCCCTCCCCGCCATCATAAACACGCACGGCTGGGCCCGCGGGGTCGGGGCGGACCTGACGGCGACCCTGGCCTGCGCAGCCGCGCCCACGCACGTCCTCGTCCTGGCGTCCTCATCCCACCCGGCCCGCAACACGCCGCCCGTGCCGTGGTGGCCGGTGAGCGAGGGTGGGGGTGGAGGCGGAGGCAGGGGCGACCACCCACCCCCTCCCCTGGTCGCGACCCTTGAAGCCGCGGGCGAGGGCGTCGCGGGCAGCCTGGCCCTATCGCCCTCGGACGCCCGCGCCCTGGCCTGGCTGGCCTGGGCGCGCGCGTGCTGCGCGGAGAGTGCGGCCGTGGTGGCAGCCTTCTCACCCGTCGCGGCCGCCCTGGCGGCCACCACCCCATTCCTCCTCCGCCTGGGAGGAGGGGGTGCCTCTCCCTCTCCTCGCCCACGCCTGGTGTGGGTGGGCGGGGGTGGCACTCCACCCCCCGCCCGAGAATTACAGGCCCTGAATGCGGGCGTGGTCGGGGTCGGCGTGGAGGAGTGCGGCGAAGAGGAGGGCGGCAGTGACAGCAGCAGCGAGGGCGAGGGCGAGGACGGAGGGGGAGGAGGCGTGCCGGCCCTCCCATCTTTCCTCGGCCTGGCGCTCGTCCGGGCGGCCGACGCGGGCAGCGCGTCCACCCCGCCCGCCCTGTACCTACTGATGCCACCGGCTGTGGCTGGCGCGCTGCGGGCGGCCCTGGCCGGCCCGGACCGCCGCCGCCGCCGCCTGGTGCTCCAGGCGGGTGGCTGCGAGGTGCCTCCCGCCCTCCTCCACTGGAGCGAGGCAAAGGGCGGCGACGGCGGCCCGTCGGCAGGCGCGTCGCCCTACCTGGCCCCCTGGTGCCTGGCGGGCGTGGGGACTGGGGCCCGGGTGCAGGCGTCCCGCAACGACCTGGCGCGGGCGGGGCAGCAGAAATAGAAGAACAAAGAAGTGGGTTGTGGTGGGCGTCCATAAACCGTCCCGTGCGTGATCATATGTACGGCCTCATCATTTTTGGCGTGGTGTGAGTGTAGAAAAAAACAAGGCGACAAAGCGATCGTTACAACAAAAGCGCGGGTGGCCCACTTACACGGCTTCCGCCCCGCGCGGCGTCTGGACGGCCGCGCCTCGTGCCGGCGACCGGCCGGGCGACCGCCCGCTGGCCGCCCCATCCAATACGACCTCGCCCGCCAGGGGCGGCACAGCGCCTCCCGCGGCTTTCCCCTCCACTCCTCCACTGCCACCCCCACCCGCAGCTCCTGCTGCCGCCCCGCGCACGCCGAGCGCCGCCGCTGCCGCCGCACGCCGGATGGCGGCGCCCAACGGGATGTCCCGCAGCTCCTGTTGGAGGCACAGCCATTCCGCCCCGCCCGCGGCCGCCGCGGCGCCCAGGACATTCGTCAACCACCACGTCAGGGACGCGCCCGGCCACCCGCCCGCCGCCCAGCATGCAGCGCCATGGACGGCGTAAGCGGACGCCGCAAAGTCCAGGCATTTTTTGGAGCGCTTCACGACGGCCGCGACCGCGACGGCGGTGAGGGCGATGGTCAGGGCGTTGGCGGCCAGGACGGCCAGGCCGGGGGCGGACCGAATGGTCAGGGCTCTGGCGGAGAACATGAGGGCGGTCAGGGGGACGGTCCCGCCAGAGACAGGGACTAGATGGGAGATGATGGATATAGGGGTTGAGTTTTCTCTTCGCGCTGCGCGCCCATCGCATGCGACTCTCTCTTTCCTTCATTTCTCACCTGCCAACAGGAATAAAGCCACCCCCATGGACCCATAGAACGCGGCCTGCACCGCCGCCATCTGGGCCAGGACGACCCAGGGGCTGAAGACGTAGCCGCCGCGCCACATCGAAAACAAAAGTCGAGTTTGTTCAATCGGCAAGGTCGGGATGTGTCTTCCGTTGCCTCGCACTCCCGCGTGCGTGCTTCTTGCTGATGAGAGTACACTGCGATGCTTGCGTGTTTGTCCGGCCTGGGACCTTGCCACTGAGCAAAACGGAGCTCGGCAAGGGCACGCGTGAATGATGAGAATGAAAAAAAAGAAAACGATGCGAGGAAAAGGCAACCTTCACACGCCCCACTCCGCCTGACAGTGCGGGCACGCCGCCGCCTTCGCGCTCGACCGGAACCACTTGTACAGGCAGCCCCCGTGGAAGCGCTTGCCGCACGTGCGACACGCCTTGCGCGGCAGCCCCCCCCCACCCCCGCCCTCCGCGCCCGCCGCGACGATGGCATAACAGATGAGGCATTCCTCCAGGCCCGCAAACTCTTTCGCCACGTTGGCCCGCCACAGGCGGACACCGCCCGCCAGGCCCCCGTTCTGGGCGCGCAGGAAGGCGGCGATGGCCAGCATCCACCGGCGCAGGCGGGCGTCCGGCACGCCGACGGCCCGGCGGACGGACACGGCCGCGGGGCGGAGGGGCCAGGAGGGCGGGAGGGTGAGGGCCAGCTCCAGGGCCGCCCCGTCCTCGACCGTCAGGGAGGCGACCGCCTCCCGGGCGCCGGGCGCGGTGCGCACCGCCCACCCAGGCACTGCGTCGGCCCCGGACCCCGGGCCGACCGAGGCCGCGCCCGCCAGCTCGCCCGCGATGATGGTGGCCGACTCCAGGGACGCGGTGTAGCGTTCGACCGCGGCCGCCAGCCCGCGGTGGCGCAGGGAGGCAAACCACAGGCGGGCGGAGGCCGGGGTGGCGCGCAGGGCGGCCCGGAAGAGCGGGGCGGCCAAGGGTGCGGCTTCGGCCTGCGGGGAGGCGTGGGGTGGGAGGGGGGGCAGGGCCGCCAGGGCGGAGGGCAGCGTCCAGGCTGCGTCAGCGTTGCGCCCGGCCGCGCGCGCAGCGGCCGCGGCGGCCGCGGCGGCCGCAGGCGCGGCTGGCAGGGCCGCCACCCGGCGCCCGCCCCGGCCCTCCCCCCTGCCACCGCCACCATGACCGTCCAACTGCAGCAGCCCCGCCACACAGTCCAGCAGGCGCCCCACCCCGCCCTCCACGCACTCGTGGAGGGCCTGGCCAAGCGCCGACCGGGCGGGCGACCCGGGCGGTAGGCCCTCCAGGCGCGCCAGCACCACCGCCCACGCCGCCAGGAGGGGGAGCACGGGCGCCGTTTGCGGCAGGGGCGGGCTGATCAGCGCCGCCGCCAGGTCGGCCCGGACGCCGGCGGCTTCCAGGGCCGCCCGGGAGGAAGCAACGCCACCGCCCGCCGTCCCGCGTGCTTCCTCCTCAGAGGAGGAGCCGCCGTCGCCGCCGCCCCACGCACCGCCCTCATCATCCTCGCCCGGAATCACGGGTTCCACCAGCTTGCGCGCTAGGCCACCCCCCCCATCCGGGCGGGTGAGGAGGGTGAGGGCCGCCCGGCGGGCCGGCGGGCCGCCGCACCCTCGCAGCGCGGTCGCCAGGGCCGCGCCCGCCGCGTCCACGCCCGTCTCGCCCTCACCCCACCCGTCCGCCTCCTCCGCGGCGGCGGTGGCCAGGGCCGGGTCCGGGTCGGTGGCAGCCGCGGCCAGGCCGGCGGCACCCAGGGCCGCCAGGCCCGGGCGGGCGGCAGCCCAGGCGGCGGCCGCGGCGGGCGCGCCCCCACCCGCCGCGGCCGCGGCTGCGTCCACCACCCCCAGGGCCAGGCCCGCCCGGGCGGCGTCGGCCAGGGCGTCCGCCCGGGCAGCACGCCAGGACGACGGCGGCGGAGGAAAGGTGGACGAGGAGAAGCGTGCGTCCAGGCTGGCGAAGCAGGCGGCCCACGCTTCCGCGGCCGCCGCGCTGCCCTGTCCGCCCCCCCCCCCACCAGGCGTCAGCTCAGTCAGCGCGCCCGCGACCGGCCCCGCCGCCCGGGCGGCCGCCATGGTCGCGGCCGGCCCTCCCCCTGCTGAAAGGCGCCGCAGCATCTCCAGGGCGTCCGTCGGCGCGGCGTCCGCGCCGGCAGGGCCGGCCAGGGTGCGGGCCGCGCCGACCGCCGCGCACGTGGCCGCCTCGGCCGCGGCTTCCACGCCTGCCGTCGCGCCGCCCACGCCCGCCCGGACGCGGCGGATGACGTCCGGCCAGGAGGGGGCGGGGATGGAGGAGGACGCGTACTGGAGGGTGGCGGCGGCGAGGGAGGCGAGGGCTGCGTCGGCATCGCCGTCAGCGGAGGGAGCGGCGGCAGGGGAGGCCCCGGGCGCGCCGCTACCGCCCGCCGCCGCAGCAGCATCGGGTTGAACCCGCTCGGCCACCTCCGCCCCGCCCAACCGCGCCGCCACCGCCGCCGCCGCGGCCGCCGCCCGCTCGCCCGCCAGCTGGCGCTCCAGCGCGGTTGCCAGCGCAGCCTGCTCCACAGGCGTGGCGACTCCGGGCGGCGTGCTGCCGGGTGGGTAGCAGGCGGCCGCGGTGGAGAGGAGGCAGGCGACAGCAGACAGCTTGTCTTCTGCTTGCCCTTTTGCCTGGGCCAGGGTGGGCAGGGCCGCGGCCGCGCTCAGGGCGGCGCCTGCGAGGGCGGGGAGGGCGGATGCTTCGACCGCGCCATCTCCAGCCCCGGTCCCGCGGAAGGCTACCGCTGCGGCGGGCAGCGCCGCCGCCAGGCGGGGCGGAAGGGTGGTGAGAGGGGAGGTGAGTGCCGCCCGGACGGCGCCCGCCCAGGCCGCCCGCACGGCTGCGTCCGCCCCGCCCCCACGCGCCACGCCACCTTTGATGAGGTGTGCGGCAGCAGCAGCAGCAAAAGGCGTCGTCGCCTCCACACCACCACCACCCTGGAGGAGGGACGCCAGGATGGCGCCGCCGGCGGCGGGCGGAGTGGAGGGCGCGCGCGCCCACCGGAGCACCGCGCGGGCGGCCGCCCGCCCGCTGCTGCTGCCGTCCACCAGCAGTGCCGCCGCTTCAGCGGACCGGATGGCGCCGCTTGCACGCGTCAAGGCGAGCTCCGGGCCGAGCTCCGCCACCAAGGCAGCCACCAAGGGCACGGGACCGTCCGAGACGGCTAGGGCGGCATCCAGCGTGTCACCCGCACCAGCGGCGCTCAGGTCACCACCACCCGCTCCCACACGGGCCGCGTCCGCGACCGCAGCTGCCGTGGCGGCTGGGGTGGCAGCCCCGCTGTCTGCGTCCATTAGGGCGCGGTCTAGCAAGGCGCTGGCTAGGGCAGACCGGACGTCGGGTGCCAAAGCGGGCGTGCAGACCAGGCGGCCGCGGGCCCAGGCAGCAGCAGCAGCGGCAGCAGTGGAGGTGGTGGTGGTGGTTGCCTCTCCCGCCCCGTCCGACGAGGAGGACGAGCCACCTCCTTCTGCATCTTCCTCACTCGTATCTGAAAGAGAGTCAGCAGCAGCAACCGAGGAGGTGGCGGACCAGGAGGACGCGGAATCGATTTCGCCCCCATCACCAGGCGCGGGAGGGGGGGAGGAAGGCCAAGGCCGCCCGGCGGCCACCACGCGCGCACGGGGGGTGGCGGGCGGCTTGCACCCTTCCGCCGCCGCCGCCGCCATCAACGCGGCCGCGGCGCTGCCCGCGCCAGGGCGCATGCCACCAGTGCCTGCCACAGTCAGGATGGCTAGGAGGGACGACTCGAGGACGGGCACGACGGTGGAGGGGCCGCGCCGGGCGTCCAGGGATGCAGCGAGCGCAGCCAGCACTGCCACCAGCGCGTGCTCGCCCACAAGTGGCGCCCCACCCGCACCGTCCAACAGGGCTGACAAGGGCGCGACGGCGGTGGCGGCGCCTCCGATGACAGCGGCCGTCAGCGTGCCCGCCGCCTCATCCACCTCCTTACCACGCCAGCCCGGCGAGCCCGCGTCGGTCGCGGCCGAGGACAGGCTGGCGAGCAGGGCGGCAAGCGCTGGGAAGGCGGACGGCTTGGCCGCCCACCCCCGCACCGTCGCCCTCCATTCTGACGCACCGGCCTCTCCGCCAGCCCGGGCACAGGCCAGAACCACGTCTGCCCACCCGTCGGCGCCCACCCCCGGCGGGGCGGACGCTAGGGCGTCTGCGGCCGCGCTCAGGCTGAGGCCAGCCGGAGGGGGTTCGGGAGCGGAGGTAGCGGCAACTGAGGCTGGGCCGCCCCCCTCACTCACGCCCGCCACGGCGGCTGGGTGGCGTTCAATGAGGGCGGCCAGGAGCGTGGCGGCGGCGGGCGGGGCGTCCGACGCGGCAGCGGCAGAGAGCGAGGAGACCAAAGGAGCCGCGAGCGCTGACGCCAGCGCGTCCGCGCCTTGCCCGGGCAAGGCGCGGGACGCCGCGCCGGACGCCGACGCCTCATCCACGGCGGCCATCAACGCGCCCACCGCCTGAAATGTGGCTGGCGACCGCCGACCAGCTAAGGCGTCGGCCAGGGCGGCGACGCCGGCACCGGCGAGGGATGCCAGCAGGGCGGGCCAGGCTTGGGGGCAGGCGCCCGGCCGGACAGCGTCGCTCACGGCCGCGCTGGCGGCGTCCAGGGCGGCGGACGCCCCTTCCCCACCGCCCAGGGCGGCGGGAAGGACACGAGTGCCGAGTGGGCTGGTGGGGCCGACCAGCGCGTCGGCGACACTGCCGCCGTCCGCGGCCAGCACCCCGACGTGGGCGGCCAGGCCCCAGCGGGCTGCCTCCCGAAATGCGGCCGCGGCCGCGGGCGCGCCCGCCCCGCCATTCACGACCCCACTCCACGCCGCGTCCAGGAGAACGCACAGCGACTTGATGCCGTCGGGCAGCAGGACCGCGGTCGGCGCGGTGGCCAGCAAGGGAAGCAGCCCCCTCGCCGCGGGCGAGGCGGGCAAGGGGTGGCTTAGGGTCCAGGCCAGGGCGGGCAGGACGCCCGCCCGGGCGTCGCCGAGCGCGGCCCAAGCGGCGGCCCCGCCTCCGCCCGGCAATGCCGTCAGCCGTAGAGCCGCATCCCAGGCGGAGCCCTGGGCGGAGGCGTCGCGCTCACCCAGGGACCGCAGGATGGGCGGGCCCAGGGAAGGGGCGGCCTTGACAACCACGGAGGGCGCAGCCGCGGCCAGGGCGGCGACGCACCGCGAGGCAGCCGCGCGGACGGTGGGCGAGGCCGAGGCCAGCGCCGTCACCAGCAGGGGCTTGCGCCGCTGCTGCTTCCCACCCGCGTGGTCAATGGCAGTTTCGGCTGCGGCCGCCGCGGCCGCCCGGGCCGCGCTCTTCTTTGCAGCGCGGGAGGTGGTTGAAGGCGCGGCGGACGGGGTGGTCGAGGTGGCGGGCGTGCAGCCCTCTCCCCCTGCCCCCTCACCACTCCCACCGCCACCCACCAGCAGGTCGACCAGGGACCCAGCCACGTCTTCCAATGCCCCCGGTGGGGCCTGGCTGCCCGCCTCCGCCAGGCGGGCAACCAGGGCAGCCCCCGCCCGCAGCGCGCCCGTCCTGGCCCGGTCAGCCCGCTCGGCCAGGTCGCCCGGGTCGCCGCCCGCCTCGGCCGCCGCGTCCCAGCCCAGGTCGGCGGGGCGGGCCCGGGCGGCCGCACCCAGGGCCGCCAGGATGTCCGACCGGGCAAAGGATAGGGCGGCGTCTGTTTTGGCGGGCGTGGGAAAGGAGGCGGCCCACCCGGCAGCCGCCGCGCGCGACACGTCGGCTGCGCCGTCGTGCGCCGCCAGCCACCAGGGGCCTGCCACGGACTTGAAGTGGGGCGCAAAGGCGCGGCCCAAACCAGCAGCCAGCGCGCCCAGGGCCCGCACCACCTCCAAGCGCACGGGCCGGGAGGCGTCCAGGACCAGGCGCGGCAAGAGTTCCGCCAGGGGCGGCAGGACGGCCGCCAGGTCGGCTGGCAGGCGTTGTGCGCACGGGGCGCTGCCGCCGCCGCCGCCGCCGCCGCCGCCGCCGCCGCCGCCGCCGCCGCCGCCGCCGCCACCTCCCGCCGCGTCCGCCAGGGCCCGGGCTGCCTTGGCCCGCGTCGTCGAGTCCTTCTTAGTCAGGCGCCGCAGGTGGAGGTGGAGGTCGGGTGGCGGCGGGGCGGCAGAGAGGGCGGTGGTTGAGGGGAGGTCGGGTGGAGGGGGGGCGTCGAGGCGCTGGGCGCCCGAGAACCTGTGTGTGTGTTTTGGGCGTGAGTGTCAGGGTTTGCGTCCATGGCTGTGGCTGCCTAAACCAGGCTTTCCTCTCTGCACGCTGGGCTAGAATGTGGTGGCGGTGGCAGGGTCCGTGAACCAAACGCACCCTCCAAAGCCGATCGACGGCGCACCGGCCGGCGCGGCGCCCATGGACGCAAAGTCGGCCGCCCGGACGGCGCCGGAGGGGCCACCGGTGCCACCTGTACCCCGGGATTTGGAAGGGGGCATGGTCTGGAGAGGCTCGTGCGTGCGTGAGTTGCCCGCTTCCCTCACGGACACTGGGGCGCGCCCAGACGCGGGGGGGGGGATGGGCCGAGTGGCTAGCCTCCTGCACTTTCTCACTCACCATGCTCGTGTCATTATGTTGTTTGCCCTCCCCGTGTTTTTGCTCCTCCCACGCCGCTCCACCTCATTCCTGTCGCACTCAGCCGCGTGCCCCGCCAGACGCAGCTGGGACACACTCACCCACCCACGCAATCCAAGCAAATGTCCGCCGCCCTCCACCGCCCGCCCCCAGGCGGCTGCGTGGCGCCCCGTCGGCGGCCGACGCCGAGCGGACGCGCCGCCTGCCTTGTTGCTGTCGTCGCCCGCGCCGCGCCCACGCCCGGTAGGGACGGGGCAGCCCAAGTGCGTGTGGCTACATATAAGAGGGGCTGTACTTGCCAGCCGCGTTATCAGATGGCGGCATGCACCCACAGCGTGGCGCGCCGGGCGCACGCACGCCAAGTGCATAGGGCTCGAATTCTCCCTTCTTCTGCGGGCGCCCTCACGTTTTTCTCGACCCCCCCCCCCCCCCCTCCTAGATCGCCGCCGCCGCCGCCACCGCGGCCGCCCCGACCTCCACCGACCCCCTGACCGCGGACGTCGTCGCCGCCGAATCCAGGTTCATCCTCCAGACCTACGCCCGCCCGCCGGACACGGTGTTCGTGTCCGGCGCTGGCGCCCGCCTGACCGACGCGGGCGGGCGCACCTTCCTTGACCTGGCCGCCGGCATCGCGGTCAACGCGCTGGGTCACTCCGACCCGCGCTGGGTGCGTGCGGTGCAGGAGCAGGCGGCCACGCTGTGCCACGTCTCCAACCTGTACCACACGGAGCCGCAGGTGAGATGGTGTGGGAGCGTGAGAGGAACAAGAAAGAGAGGGGCCGGGGAGCGCCCTCCCCCCCCCCCCCCCACACACCCCTCGCACCAACCCCCCACCCCCGCTTTTCATTCCTCCCTCCTCCCATCCACCCCTCTCCCAGGTCCGCCTCGCCCAGCGCCTGGTCGAGAACTCGTTCGCCGACCGCGTCTTCTTCTGCAATTCGGGGACGGAAGCCAATGAAGCCGCCCTCAAGTTTGCGCGCAAGTGGGCCAAAATCAATGCAGGAATCGACCCGTACGACGCGGCCGCCATCGCGGCCGCCTCCCCGCCCTCCGACCTGCTGTCCTTTGACAACTGCTTCCACGGCCGCACGATGGGCGCCCTGGCGCTGACTTACAAGTCGCAGTACAAGACCCCGTTCGGGCCGGGGCTGCCGGGCGGGGTGTCTGTCCCCTTCCTCGACCTGGCCGCCGCGGAGGCCGTCCTGGCGAGGGGGACCACCGCTGCCGTCTTTGTGGAGCCACTCCAGGGCGAGGGCGGCATCCACCCCGCCTCCAAAGCCTTCCTGGCCGGCCTGCGCGCGGCGTGCGACAGGCACGGCGCCCTGCTGGTGTTTGACGAGGTCCAGGTCGGCCTCGGCCGGACGGGCGCGCTCTGGGCGCACGACCACTTCGGCGTCACCCCGGACATCATGACCCTGGCCAAGCCGCTGGCTGGCGGCCTGCCTATCGGGGCGGCCCTGCTGACGGAGCGGGTTGCGGCCGCCATGGCCCCCGGCGACCACGGGTCCACGTTCGCGGGCAACCCCCTGGTGTGTGCAGCCGGGGTGGCTGTCTTCGATGCCGTCGCCGCCCCCGCCTTTCTGGCCGCCGTCTCCTCCACGGGCGCCCGCCTGCGGGACGGGCTGGCCGCCGGGCTGAAGGGCGTGCCCGGCGTCGTGGACGTGCGGGGCCTAGGCCTCATCATCGGGGTCGAGCTGGACCGGCCGGCGGGGGGCATCGTCGACCGCGCTCGCGAGGCGGGGCTGCTCATCCTGACGGCCGGGGCGGGCAACGTGGTCCGCCTGGTCCCGCCCCTGGTGCTGACGCCGGCGGAAGCGGATGAGGCGGTGGCCAAGCTGGTGCCGGTCATCAAGGCGGAGCTGTCGGCGTGAACAGAGGAGAGAGGGAGGGGGACGTTGGTTGATTTTGTTTCTTTTCTTCTAAACCCACGCGCCTGCTATCAGGCTCATTCCTCCTCCACCACGCACTCAGCCCGCCCCGCCGTCTTGCTCGCCAGCGCCGCCACTAGCCCCCCCAACGCAGCCCGCGGCACGGTGGCCTGCAACACCACCTCACCCCCTCCCCGCCCGTAGCTCTCCTCCCCGGCCCGCGCCCCGCCCGCGCCCGCCAGGCACTCGTAAATGGAGCCGACGTCGGCTAGGGGCGCTCTGAGCCATACCCTGCTGGCCGGCTGGACGGTGACCCGCTGAGCCGCGCGCAAGCAGTCTCGGGCGGCGGCCCCGTACGCGCGCACCAGGCCGCCCGTGCCGAGCTTGGTGCCGCCGAAGAAGCGGGTGACCAGGACGGCGACGCCGTCCAGGTGCTCAGCCTGGATGGCGCCCAGGATGGGGCGCCCCGCCGTGCCGGCCGGTTCACCGTCGTCCGTGCAACGGGAGGACGCGCCCGCGACCAGGGCCCAGCAGTTGTGCGAGGCGGCCGGGTCGCCCGCACCCGAGATGAGTTTGAGGGCGCCCTCAGTCGAGGCCACCGGCCAGGCGGTGGCCACGAACTTTGATTTCTTGACCTCCAGGGTCAGGCTGTGCGGGGCGGACAGGGTCGTGTAGGCGGCCCGGGCGCCGCCGGCGGAGGTGCCTGGGCGAGGGGTGGTGGTACCGGCGGTGTCAGGAGTGGCTGCGTCGCCGTCCACGGCAAAGTCGCTGGTGACGGTGTCAGGGTCGGAGGAACGCGCGCTGCTCATCGCCGCTACGCCGCCCCTACTGCTTGCATCAGGCTGCTGTTGCGACAGGAGCAAAGATGCGAGGCTGGTGCAGGTCCCCTGTCGCCGTCGCGCGGTACGACGGGAACCCCGTAGGGTCGGCCGGCCGCCCGCTGTGAGGCAGGCCATCAACATTAAAAAAAGTGAGTGAGTTCTCTCTCTCTCATGTTCATTTATTTTTTGCTATCATATATGCGCCTCTCCTCCGCCCTCCGCACGGCGGTAGGCCCACTGGAAGCGGCCGCCCTCCGCGGTGACCTGGCCTCCATCACCCGGCATTTGAGCCCGGCGGTCGCAAAACTTACGGTGAGTGAAGAGGATGGAGAGCTCGTTCCATCCTGCATCCTGCATCCTTCAACCTCCTTTCCCACACGGCTCCCGCACAATGCACGCACGCCGCCCCCCAGCCAACACGCCCGACACCCTCTAAAAAGAACTCTCCCTCGCCCACAGGACTGCATCGCTGCCTCCGCCTCCGGCTGCCGGGTCACCACCACGGACGGGCGGTCCCTCCTGGACTGCGCGGCCGGGATTGGGGTCGCCTCCACCGGCCACTGCCACCCGGCCGTGTCGGCCGCCATCGCGGCCCAGGCGGCCACCCTGGGTAGCGCACAGCAAAATCTGTTCCCCGCGAGCGTCCCCCTCGCCCGCCTGCTCGACCGCCTGACCAAAATTTGCCCGCCCCACCTCGACACTTTTTTCTTCTCCAGCTCGGGCTCGGAAGCGGTCGACCAGGCCGTCAAGATCGCGCGGGCGGCGACGGGCCGCCCCTACATCCTGTCCTTTGAGCACGGATTCCACGGGCGGACGCTGGGCGCGCTCAGCCTGACGCACGCCAAGGCAGTTTTCCGGCAAGGCTTCGCCCCACTGCTGCCGGCCACCGCGGCTGCGCGCTACCCTGTCTGCCTGCGCTGCCCGACCCGGCTGGCCGCACCGGGCGGGGGTGCCTGGTACGGGCTGGCGCCTCGCCTGGGCGGGACCGGCTTCCCCTCCCCCGCCGACCGGACCTGCTGCGGCGAGCCGTTGGAGGCCCTGAGGTGGCAGCTCAAGCAGAGCGTGCCCGGGTCGGAGGTCGCGGCCGTGATTGTGGAGCCCATCCTGGGGGAGGGCGGCTTCCTGACCCCGCCGCCCGGCTTCATGGATGCCCTGCGCCGCCTGACGGCCGACATTGGCGCCCTGCTGATCATTGACGAGGTCCAGTCCGGCGCCGGGCGGAGCGGGGCGTGGTGGGGCCACGAGCACGTGATGGAGGCGGGCAAGCCGGGCGCGGACTTGATGGTCTTTGCTAAAGGCATCGCGTCGGGCTTCCCCTTTGCGGGCGTGGCCGCGCGGGCGGGGCTGCACGACAAGGTGGCGGTCGGGTCGATGGGTGGGACGTACGGCGGCAACCCGCTCGCCTGTGCGGCGGCGGCCGCGACGATCGACGTGATTGAGGGGGAGGGGCTGATGGCGAACGCGACGGCCCGCGGCCGGCAGCTGGCGGGCGGGCTGGTGGAGCTGGCCGGCCGTTACCCCATCATTGACGTCCGGGGCCGGGGCCTGATGCTGGCGGTCGAGTTTGGGGCGGCAGGCGGGGGCAGCCTGGACGCGGCGCCTGGGACGGCGGCTGCGGTCGCGTACGCAGCGGGGCGGCGAGGGTTGATGGTCATGACGGCCGGCGCGCGGGAGGCGCTACGTTTCTTGCCCCCACTCATCATTAGTGAGGCGGAGGTGGAGGAGGCGTTGCACGCGTTTGGTGGGGCGTTGGAAGATGTATTTGGTAGTGGGAAATGTTAATGAAGAGTGAGCTGTTGGTAGGGATGGTCGCGCTATCTAAAAAAAAAACTCTCCTCCGCGTTGGTTTGTTTTTGCCCTGCGTTCTCTCTTGTGTGCTTCATTTTACACGGCCAGCCCGCCCAGCCCCATGCTGCCCGTGGCCAGGCCCACGCTGTCCCATCCGCTGCCGTCCGCTCGCTGCCGCACGCCGTCTGTCCACGCCCTCAACCACTCGCCCGGCGGCCCGCCGGGGGGCAAGGCAAAGGAACACACGTCCACCCTGCCGCCCTCTCCATCACGCATCATCATCACCCCTGGAGGCGCCGGCCAGCCCGCGGCGGCTAGGGACGCCGCCAGGGTAGGCGGCGGGCACGCACGCAGGGCGACCAGGGTGGCGGAGGACAGGGCGGCAGCAGCAGGCGCCACCCCGCCCCCACCGCTTGCGCTTGTACAGCCACGCACCAGGGCCGCCGGGTAGCCCAGGAGCCAAGCCGCCACCGCCTCGTGTGGGGCGTCGCCAACGCAGATGTCCAGGACGGCGGGTGGCGACGCGCCATTTGCGTCGCGGTGGAGGGCGGCCGCGGTGGAGGACAGTCCACGGGCGAGAGCTCGCCCGTCCGCACTCCACACCGCGCCGGCGGCCGGGGACAAGGACACCGGCCAAGGCGCTACCAGGGGCTCATCCATCGGAAGGCAGACAAGGAAGAGGGCAGGGCCGGCGTGCAAGGCATTGTCGTCGTCGTCAGTGGGCGCCTCTCCTCCTCCCAGGCGGGCGAGGCGCACGCACCTTCCCCCGCTCATGAGGTTTGACAGGCCCACGGCAACGGCGGCGAGGCTGGCCTGGTCCTGGAAGGTGGGGCCACCGTAATCTAGGAGGACGCCCGGGCGCAGGCCAGCGAGGAGAGCGGCCGCATCCAGAGCAAGGCGGGCGCGGGCGGGCGGTTTGGGGAGGCGCGGGCGGCGGCGGGTCGGGGTGGGGGTGGAGGCCGCCTGGGCCACGAGGTCCGACACCAGGGCCACGACAACGGTGGCGGTTGCCTCGTCCATTGTGTGTGTGTGTGTTGACCTCTCCCTTGTTGCCGCTCACAGTCCCGTGTTGTCGCTCAGTCACTCCCGTGGCAGGAGAACGGGCTGGCGACGCTGCTTGTCGCTGTTCCCGGCCCCCCCACGCCCACCAGGCTGCTGCTGCTGCTCCCCTTTCTTCCTCCGCTCCTCCTCCGCCGCCCGAACGAGCACGGCTTCCACCCGGGCCAGCTCCTCGGTTGTCGCCTCTAGGAAAGACGCAGAATCGCCCCAGCCGCGCAGGGCCGCGTCCGCGGCGTCCAGGGCCGTCGTCCAGGCCGCCGCCCGCTGGCACGCGCGCTCGGCCGCGATCTTGAGGGCCCGGAGCTCTGCGCCGACTGCTTTTTCTGCAGAGAACGCGGCGCCCGGCCCCACGTCCACGGCTTCCACTGCCGCCACGCACGCAGCCCGGGCGGCGGCAGCCGCTGCAGCTGCTTCCCGGTCGACGAAGGCGGCCGTGTGCTCGGTCGACGAGGCGTGGGCGGCGAGGGCGCGCGCAAACATTGCGTGTCTGTTTCCCCCGACCTCTCGACCTCTCTACCTCCCTCTAGTTCTATTTCCACACGCCCGCTCCCCACTTTCACACGCCCTCACGTTCAGGCAGAGCAGAGCTAACCCGGCACTGGCAGGAGGCGCCCTCACGCGGCCTCCACCCCCGCCCTCTCCACATCAAACATGACCGTCCGCATGTACCGGTCCGCCCACTCCTCGCCAAACGCCACCACCAGCACACGGCGCGTGCGGTCATTGCGCAGCTGGTGGTCCGCCCACCGGCCGTGCGCGGCCTGGATAGAAGCGGAAGGGGCGTTGCCACCCTTCCCTGTCACCAGGAGGCCCGCCGCGTACTCCAAATGGAGTGCGTTCAGCGCGGCAGCGTACGCCCCAAACGCCGCTGCCGCGCCAGCGTCGGCGCCGGGCCGGGCGAGCACGCACGCGTCCGAAAAGATGGCAGACCCCCAGTCCGGGGTCGCCCGGTTGGAGGTCGCGCCGCCCGGCATGGCCGCCTGTAGGGCAGCCACCGCCGCCGCGTAAGGCGGTGGTAAGGAGCGATCGTCAGACACGGGGCAGGGGTCGATGATGGCGAGCGAGACCGGCGCGAGAGAGAGAGGGGCCGGCGCAGGGGTGGTTGTCTGTGCTGCTGCTCCACCCGCTTGCCTGACGCCCCCACGCCCTCCTGCCATCATCGCCACCAAGTCGAACGCCAGGATGGGCAGGTCGACCGTTACCCAGGGAAAGGCGACGCCGTGCAGGACGGCCAGCCCGTCCGAGCGGAGGGCGACCTCGAGGTGCAACTTGCGGAACGGGCCAGCCGACGGCGGGGTGGAATAAACCCTGTTCTCAATACGCATGCGGAGGGCTGGGGGCGGGGCGGTGGTGGTCGCATCATCGGAATCCTTGTACGCAATGTCCTGTGCGTGCGTAAAAGGTGAGGAACGGTCCGCGAGAGGCGCTTGCGTCGCTCAACCCCACCCATCCACCCATCCATCCATCCATCCACCTCAATCTCACCCTCTTTCCTCACACACCTCGTCCAGCGGCACCGCCACCGCGCCGGCGCCCACCCAGGCGCCCTCCATGACAGCCAGGAGGGATGCCAGGCCCGGGTCCAGGTCGGCGCCCAAGCGCCAGGGCGGGGGGGTAGGCGGGTGGAGGGCTGCCGCGGCGGCCGGGTCGCCCCACCAGGCCGCCGCACCGGCAGGTGCTGTCGACGACAGAGACACCGCCGGGCGGGCGACTTGCGGGCGAGCGGGGCAGGGGGGGCGGCAAAATCTCACATGTCTGACTACCCCGTTGCTCTTAGTATGCGTCCGCGAGGCGGATGCGTGCGAGAGGCGGCGGGCCACCACTAGGGCGTGGGGCGTGGAGAGTTGTTGCATCTGCACTGACCGATAAATGCGGACTGGGGCGCAAACCTTCACACTCCCATCTCCACGAAAAGGAGGGAGAAAGCGCACTGGCCATGGCGGCCCTTCCTCCGCCTGGCCACCCGGCCGCCCCCCCGCCCCCCCCTCCTCCCCCTCCCTCCTTCCTGGTGCAGCGGATTTCATTTGCCGGCCGCGACAAGGTGCCCGTCCTCCTTCAAAACGAGAATGGCCCCTGCCCACTGCTGGCCCTGTGCAACATCCTCATCCTCCGGGGTGCCCTGGAGCTTGGGGTGGGGGCGACCGAGGTCGCGCAGGTGTGTGCTTTTGTGGGCAGCCCCAAGGGTGTGGTGGCCGCTTCTCCAAATGCGTGCAATTTTTTCTACCCATCAACCTTCACCCTCCTTCACCCTCCTTCCACTCACACATTCAGGACCGCCTCCTCCAACTCCTCGCCGGCCACCTCCTGGACCGGGCTGACCGCCTCGACTCATCCACCGACCCGTCATCCGGCGCGGCGGCCGCCATCGTGGCGGCCAATGTGGAGGCCGCCCTCGAACGCATCCCGGCCCTGGCCACTGGCGTGGACGTGAACGTCGTCTTTTCCTCGCCCCGGGCCTTTGAGTTCACGCCGGAGCTGGCGCTGTTCGACCTGGCGGGCGTCGGCCTCGTCCACGGCTGGGTCATGGGCCCGGACGACCCGGAGGCGAGCGTGTTGAGTGCGGTCGGGGTGGGCGGGCCGGGGGCGAGCTACAATGCGCTGGCGGCCCTTGCAGTTGAGGCCGGCGGTGGCGGTAGTGGTGGTGGTGGTGGTGGCGGTTTGGCGACGACCGCCACGACGCCCCGCCCCGCCCGGTCCCTGCTAGACGAGGACTGGCCTGTGGGCGGCGACGGGGCGACGGCGGCCACACCACCCAGCCCGCCGCCCGCCGCGCCTGCGCTGGCGGGCGGGTGCGGCCTCGAGTCCGTGCCCTCCGCCGACCTGGCGGACGCGGTTGAGGCCCGCCTCAGCTTAGGGGGTGGTGGTGGCGGTGGAAGGAGGAGATGTTATGGCCCTGCCGTGCCTCCGGAGGTGGCGGCCCTGGTGGCGGGCGCGGTCGCCAAAGCAAAACAGCGTGGCGGTGCGAGCGCGCCCCCCCCCGCCACCACCACCCAGGCAGCCACAGCCGCGGCCACGCCTTCTTCCACCGTCTCCCGCGCGGCCCTGGCGTCCGCGGCGTCCTCGTTTCTGGCCCGCACCGCCACTCAGCTCACGCACGCTGGCCTGGTCGCCCTGCATGACCCGGCGGCGGGCGGCCTGGCCACAGGCGAGCTGGCCGCCCTGTTTCGGGGGTCGCACTTTGCCGTCGCCTACGCCCGCCCCTGCCCGCCGTACGGGGGCGGCGCTGCTGCCGACGCTGACGCCGACGTGGGCGGCGGCGTGTTCACGCTCGTCACCGACGTGGGCTACCGCGGGCGGGGCGTCGTGTGGGAGCGCCTGGACGGCGTCAGCGGGGACACGACCCTGGTCGGCGACGACTTCAGGCCGCCCCGGCCGCCGCACCCTATTGAGGGTGAGGGGCAGTCAGTCGCCGCCGCGTCAACAGGTCTGGCGGGTGCTGACGGCGACGCGGACCTGGCCCTGGCCATGCGGTTGCAGGCGGAGGAGGACGCGGTGGCCGCGGCTGCCCGGGACCGGGCGCGGGCGAGGCGCGAGGAGGCGGAGAGGGCACAGCAGGGGCAGCAACAGCAAACACCGCCCCCACGCCGGACGGGGAGTGGATTGATGGGCTTTGGGTCGGGGCGGCGGCCGACGACCGGTGGTGGTGGTGGGGAGCGCCCGCCGGCGGAGGACAAGTGCGTGGTGATGTAGATGATTGAGATGGAAGGAGGATGGGAAGGATGGAATTCATTTCATTCTTTCCCACTTTCCACCAAACACTGCCCCCTCAATCAACCATGCGTTTCGCCGCCATTTGCCTGGCCGTCCTGGCCCTGGCCGCCCCGATCCTGGCTGGTGCGTTGCAAAGGGAGTGCGGGAGGGAGAGCCCGGGGCGGGTCCGGTGCGGGCGCGTGTGGGACAGAGAAACAACAGGCAGCCTGTTTTTTCCTTGCGTGCTGGTAGGTGGGTTTGACACCCCCGCAGCACCCCGTGCGCGCATGGATCCACTGCGGAAAGGTGCCCAGACTGATCAAGGCTTGACCTTGAGCGGCGCGCGCGGGCACGGGGGGGCAGGATGGAGGGGGGTGGGCGGGGGGCTTCTTGAAGAAACAGCGGTTTGGTTCTGGCCCGCTGGACTCATTGCGAGCGATCGCACCCCGTCGCCCGCCCCGCCACGGCCGCGTGCCCCGATCGCTTGCCGCGCACGGCTTGTCAGGCCATTCTTGCATGCGTTAGTGGGGCGTGCGGGGGCGATCGGTTCCTGTCAAGGCCGTGCGAGGAGAGGCGGCGGGGAAGGACTCTTGGATGAGGGATGGCGATGGGGAAAAAGGCGGGCCCTCGAAGCTGGAGGCAAGGCCTTGTCTCTCTCCGCGTGTCGTGTCTCTCTCTCCCCTCCACGCGCCTTTTGTATCCTCCTCTCATCTCCCCCTCATGGTCAACCCCCACCCATCTCCCACCAACAGCGGAGCCCGCCGCCGCCGCCGCTGCCGCCCCGCTCTCCAACAAGGCCGAGCAGTTCCTGTCCTTCTCCGCCGGGTCCGCGACCCTGGACAACGGGGTCGTCACCTTCAACCAGCCGTCCGAGAAGATCACGACGACCGTCGGCGACGCTGTCCTGGCCGACGCCTTCGCGCCCGGCCGGATCGGTCCCGAGATCAAGGCCGACGGCGTCGTGACCGGCAAGGGCCCGGACGGCAAGAAGGTGCTGACTGTCATCAAGTTCTCGGAGCCCGTCTTTGCCAACGGCGTCCTGACCGCCAAGGCCGCGCCCGTCGTCAAGACGGACGCGCCCACCCTCCAGGGCGGCGAGGTCGAGAAAGCTCTGGCCGACAAGGACTTTGTGCCCATGTCGCCCGAGCTAAAGACGGCCTCCCTGACGGAGGTCGCGATCGTCGTCGACTCGCGCGCCGCCCCCGGCTCCAAGCCGGAGGGCAACATGGACGTGCCCGCCGCCGCCGTGGCCGCCGCCAACGCCACCACTGGCGCGGTCATGGACGCCTCCAAGGCGGCGGTCGTCGCCCCCGCCGAGCAGATGGGCCGCCGCCTCCTGTACGCCGGCAACGTGGCTGCGGGCGCAATCATCGGGTCCGCCGCGTGCGGCGGCAGCATTGCCTGCGCCGCGGTCGGCGCAAACGTGGCCTACCACAACCAGTGGCACCACCACCACCACCACGGCTGCTGCTGGGGGAAGTGAGCTGCTTCACCTGGCGGTGCGTGGCCCGCACACGCGCTTCAAGCGTCAATCGTAACAAATCAAGACCTGATCTCTCCATTTTTCTGATGGATGGGAACGGTTGGGTCTGAAAAAGATTGTGGGCTCTGTGTGTCTGCGACACCAACAAGCCGGCACTCTCCACCTGAAGGCCCGCGCGCCCAGGTGTGCTCTCAATCATTAAGTATTATGCAGTAAAAAAAAAAAAGGGCGTGTGTGTGCGTGTGAATGCTCTCACCTGCGTGCGCTGCGTGAGAATTCCAGCCCGCCGCCAGCCTCCCCCGCCTGTATTTTTCTTTTCTTGCATGCAGAGGTGTGTTGTGTGCGCGTGTGTGTGAAAAAGAGCCTTGCTCGGGATGGCTGAAGAAAAGAAAACCGGGCCAAGCGAGAAAGTGGAAGAGGTAGTGGTCTTCGAGGTTGAGCGAGGACCCCTGCCTTTCCCTCCCATTCGCTCAACTTTTCTCATCCACCCCCCGCGCCCCCCCCCCGCTTTCCCTCCTTCCCTCCGGCACCCTCTCATCAATCTACCATGCGCACCGTATCTTTGATTGCCATCATTGCTCTGGCCGCCCCGGCCCTGGCTGGGCGGGCCCTGTTGGGTGCGTTGCATTTGTGAAGAGTGGAAAAAGAGCGCGAGCGCGCGCAGCCCCCCCCCTTTCTCTGCAAGCACACGGCGCTTAGCCCGCCCAGGTCCCCGGCGATCGGCCATCACGCACAAGCGATCCAGCAGCACTGCTATCTGAAACCCTGTGTGTGGAGTTGAGGAAAGAGGAGGGCCAGAGGCTGCTGGCTGTGGGGCTTTCTCTCTACCCCCAATTTGCGGCCGCGTTTTCCCCTCCCAACGCCACCTCGTCTCACCCCCCCCCCCTGCCACCTTTGTTTTCGACCCCTTCACCCCCGTCCTTTTTTTTTTTTTTCATCTCCACACACCCTCCAACACACACCAACAGAGGAAGCCGCCGCCCCTGCCACCGCCCCTCTAAAAGAAAAAGCCGAGGCCACGCTCTCCTTTGGCGCGGGCATGGCGACGATGAAGGACGGCGTGCTCACCTTCAGCAGCCCGACCGAGGACGTGGCCACCAGCGCCGGCTCCCTGAAGACGGCCGAAGCCTTCGCGCCCGGCCACTTTGACGCGGCGACGACGGGCGACGCCGTCCTGACGGGCGTGGGCGCGGACGGAAAGGCCGTGAAGGCGGTCGTCCGCCTGGCCGAGCCAACCTTTGTGGACGGCAAGGACGGCAACAAGGTCGTCGTCGCCAGGGCGGCCCCCCTGTCCAAGGACGCGCCCGCAATCCTGGTGGGTGGGGAGGTCGCCAAGGCCAAGGCCGACCTGCAGACGGCGGCGGCCCTGCCCGCCGACGTGGCCTTTGTGCTGACCGACGCCCGGGTAGTCGTCGACTCGACCGCCGCGACCGAGCCGGCCGCCGACGGCGAGAAGCACGGCTTCGTCGGGTCCGTCATCGGCGCCTCCATTGGCAACCGCCTCTGCCACGGTTCCTGGGTGTGCGCCGCGACGGGCGCGCACATTGGCTACCACGGCCGGTAAAATGGCGTGCGTCTGAGTGTCTGTGTGGCAAAATGTTTTGGGGGGAGGTCGCCTATCTCCCATCAAAATGATGGGGAGCTGCTGGGGAGTGCTGCTCCATCTGCTGAGCGGATAGAGCAGCGGCGCTGCCATGCCTCGTGCGCGCCCTTCTTGGTGTGTTGGGCGTTGCGTTTTGTGTACGCACGTGTTGTTGTAAAACGAAAAGACGTGAACAATAAAAAATGATCAGGGAAAGGAAGCTTCCTCAGGAGGACCCCATTGAACCTTCACTCGTCTCAAGAGGAAGTCTCCCCCCCCTCCGTCCATCCTTTTTAAGCCGCCCGCAACGCGCCCCGTCCATCACACCTACTTCCTTTTGCTTCCTCGCCTTCAACCCCCCTCCTCTCGCCTCCTCCTCCTCCACCTCCCCAACCATGGTCAAGCTCCTCTCCCTCGCCTCAGCGGCCGTCGTCGCCTTGGTGGCCCTCTCCCCCTCCGGCGCGTCCGCCGTCTCCACCCGCGCCCTCCTGGCCGAGACCGCCCCGTCGCCCATGGCCGCGCCGGCCACGGCCATCGTTACGCCCGCCTCCTCCGCCAGCGCGGACATGACCCTGGCAGCCGATGGCGTTTCCTTTGCCAACGGCAAGCTGGTCGTCAAGGACCCCTCCGACACACTTATCAAGCGGTCTGGCAACGCCTTCGGACTGGCCTCGACGGCCGCCACTTTCCGCAAAGTGAACGCGCCGTCTGAGGCGGTCGTCATCGGCGTCAGCGCCGACGGGTCCCCCCTGACCGCGCTCGCCCGCCTGTCCAACCCGGTCCTGACGGACGACGAGCTCACCTTTGATGCCGTCATCCTGGCCGCACCCGCGGCGGGGTCTGGCGCCGTCGCGGCGACGGCGGCCAAGGCGGGCGCCTCCCTGGTCTCGCCCACCGTCCCGTCCTTTAAAGCCAAGACCGCGGCCGTAGTCTTTGACGGCGCGGACGCGGCGGCCGCGGCGGGCGACAAGTCGATTGTCGGCGCGGCCATTGGCGCGGGCGTCGGCACCTTTGTGTGTGGGCCCTGGTGCGGGGCGGGCGGCGCAATGACGGGGGCGTGGTGGTTCTGAACACGTGAGAGAACACGCAACGGCCGTTGTGTTTCCGGGTCTGCGTCCGTTGACAATACACAAAACAACTAGTGTGGGTGGTTTTTCACGACGTGCGGGGTCGGGTGGGTGGTGTGCGCTTTTGACGTTTGGGCGTGTGTTCCCGTTTCTTTTTTTACCTTTTGGCGCCTTTTGGCTTGTGGGGCAGCGTGTGCTTTTAACTTTGGGCGGCGAGCGGTGTGTTACCAGACAGAAAAAAGCATCTGATAGGCCTCATCTTTTTTAATTTTTTCAAGTTCTGACCTCACACCACCCCTTCACTCTCCAATCCTCCTCCTCCTCTAAGGTGCGCGTGCGTGTGTGCTTTCCCCTTGCGCCCTCCATTTTACACGCCCCCCGTCCGGCAGACTGGCAGCCAGGCGGTCTGGCAAGCACTTGGTGGTGTTTGTGCGGCAGGTGGACCAGGGTGTGCCCGTTTGCGCGCGTTCTGCTGTGCCTCGTCTGTGGAGTTTTTTTTTTTTTTTTTTTTTTTGGTTTCTTCATCAGGACTGCGCATGCACACCGCCTTCCGTGCCTGAGCACGGACTCCTGCACCTTTCCGGCCGCTAGGGCGGGTCCACACGTGCCCTATCTCGGTGTTTGAGGGTGACAGGCCCGCGCGGAGCCTCCGGACACCCCTTGAAACGGTGCCGGAGCACAGATTAGTATCTGGTTTGCCGCCCAATTTCCCAATGCCAATATTTGCAAGATGTGCGCCGTCGCGTGCAAACGCCCCGACTCGCCCCGGCCAGTTGACACCCAGGAAGGCTCTTTGACGGTCTAGTAGCTCAGCCATGGGGCAAGAAAGAGCCCGGGCGCGATTTTGAGGTCGGCCCGTGCGGGTTCGCGACTTTTCTTATCCTCGCGCGCGTGGCCTCGCCCCCCTTCTCCCCACCTTCTCCCACTCCCGGACACACGGCCTCACCCACGCTCTCACAAGCTCTCGCAAGCTCTCTTTTTCTCTCGTCCTGCTTTTAGCTTTCCACCTCCCCCTCTTTCCATCCAAAAATCATGCGCGTCCTCTCCCTCCTCCTCGGCGCTGTCGCCCTCGCCACCGTGGCCAACGCCCGGGGCCTGACCGCTGACGACTCCATGGCGTTTGCCGCCCCTGAGCAGCAGCTGGCCGAGGTGGCTGCCGCCCCTGCCGCTGCCCCCGCGGCCGCGGCCCCGCCCGCGCCCATCTCCGGCAAGGCCGAGGGCGAGCTGACCGTCACCGCCGACTCCATGGCCTTCGACCCGGCCGCGGGCACCCTGACCCTGGCCGGCCCCTCGTCCTTTGTCCTGCGCTCGCCCGACGGGTCGGCCTCGACTGTCTCCCCTGCCGCCGTCCTGGCCGCGGGTGGCCGGGTGAACGCGCCCCAGGACGTGCTCGTCCTGGGCACCAACGCCGACGGCGTGCCCATGAAGGCCATCGTCCGCCTGTCCGGGGCGCCGACCGGCAAGGAAGGCTCCCTGACCTTCCCGGCGGCCGTCATCTCGTCCGAGGAGTCGGTCGCCTTGGAGGGCGGCGTCGTCCAGGCCGCCAAGGCTCCCGGCGCGGGGCCGCCTACCCTGATGAAGGCGGGCGAGGCCTTCACCCTGTCTAACCCGGCCATCATCGTGGACGGCGTGCGCGCGCCGCCGCCGACCACCAACGCGGACGGCACCAACGCCGAGGGCAGCGTCGCGGGTGGCGTCCTGGGCGGCGCCGGCGGGTACCTGCTGTGCGGGGTCTACTGCGCCATCGCTGGCGGCGGCGCCGGCTACATCTTTGGTTAAATGTGCGGCCGGTCCGCGTGTCGATGAGGTTGCATGCATTTTTTTGGGGGTGTGTTGAAGAAAAGAGAGAAGAGGGAGAGAGAGCGGCCGTGCGCGCGCGGGTGGCCATTCTCTCCCTCTGTTCGCTCTCCGTTTTGGGCGTTTTTAAAAGTTTTGGACCGCGGCATTTGCACACACGCACACACCCGCTGCGGCGACGCTAGCTCTCCTGAGAGAGAATAAATAAAGGCGGCGGGCCGTGTGGCGTGGTGCTTGTGTAAGAAGGAAAAAAAATATATATATATTTTTTGTTGCTCTATGCAAAAACACACTCCTCTCCCTCCACACCACACCATTCACTCAAGGCGTCTTCCCGCTACCCGTCAGGATGGACGCCAGGCCCATCACAATCTCGACCACGATCAGCAGGATGACCGTCCACTCTAAACGCGAGGAGTGGCGGGAGTCCTGGTACGCGCGCGCGAGGTCGAGCATCTGGCCCAGCACATCAAACCGCTGGTTCAGGACCTCCACCCGCCCGGGCAGCTCCACGTACGCGCACACCCGCATGTAGAGGGCTTGCAGGGAGTCTGGGCGGTCCCAGAAAAAGTCGGGCACGTCCAGGACGGAGCCCAGCAGGTTGACGGCCGATTTCAGCAGAAAGACCCGCCCGATCAGGCGGGCGACGTCCGTCCGGGAGAGCGGGACCCGCCCCGTCGCGGCCATGGCCTCCGGCACGTCCCGGGTCGCCTCCACGACCTCGAGCACCCGCTCCTCGTACAGGCACAGCTTGGTGGACTGGGCGAGCGCGTGCGAGATGGCGAGCTTGGTGGTCGCATCCCCAACCGCGCGGGCGGGCAGGGAGATGGTGTCGTCCGCGATGGAAGGCTTCCCAGGCCCGTACACGTACGCGAATTCGTCCACCTCCGTCTCGCCCGGGGGCAGGGCGTCCTCCAGAGCGGGCCCCACCAGGTTTTTCAGCACGTCCGCCTCCTGCTCCCGGTTGAGTGACCAGAGGACGACGACCCCATAATCAAAGCAGTGGAGCTCGCCCACGCGCGCGTTGGTGATGGGGTCAACGTAATGGCCCGCGTACACCTCCGGATAGCGCCGGCCTAGAAAAGTGGGCCCCCGGGCTTCCAGGCGGGCCGCCAGGATGGCGGTGTCTAGGCTTTCGGCCAGGCAGTGGATGGTGATGCGGCCGCGCGCTTCGGGCGGGATGGGGGGCAGGGTCGCCGGTTCCAGGGATGCCGCCCCGTCCAGGAGCAAGGCGGGGGCGAGGAGGGCCTCACCATCGTCCAGGCTTTCCAGGTCCAGGTTTTCGGGTAGGGAGACGAAGCGGCCTTCCTTGCGTTGCAGGACGCCGGGCTGGAAGAAGAGAGGGAGCAGAGTTTGATGAGGTTGAGAAGAGCGAGCGAGCGGCGGCCCCCCTCCCAATTGCTGCTCCACCCCTCCCCCTCTACTCTACTTACCTGCCCTGGCGCCAACGCCCGTGTCACCGGCCTTGCACCCGCCGCCACGGGCGGGCGCCGCATGCCCACCCGGCCGCCCAGGAGGATGGGGATGGCGCCCGTCCGGCCGGTGTGGTGCGAGACAGGAATGGACGCGTCCAGCAATCGGGATGAGGGTGGCGGGAAGGAGGAGGACGTCACGCCATTCTGTTGTTCGCTAGTGGTGGAGGGGCCGGCGCCGGACGCGGCGGTCGCACCCGGCAGTGGGGAGTAGCCCGGGTAGCGGGGAGGCATTGGAGTGGCCAGGAGAGGAGTGGCTAGACTGAACTGGACATCCGGCGGCTCTCTCGACCTGCTCTCTTTTTTCTCTCTGTGTTTGGGGCCGTCTTCGATCAACACACTCGCACACATCATCGCACCCCACCCCGCAACACACACACACACACACACACACACACACACACACACACACACACACTGAATAAGGAAAAGACAAGAAAAAAAAAACCCTCTTCCCCCACCCCCTTTCTTTCCGCCCTCATTATGCATCAATCAAGCCCTGGGTGGCGGCCCCACCCGCGTAGCCAGCGTCGCCGCGACCGCCTCCATGAACTTGTCAGTCGTCAGGTACGTCTCCGGGCCGACCTTGGTCGTGCCGGCCACGCAGATGGCTAGGTCCTTCGTCATCGCGCCGCCCTCCACCGTCTCCACGACTGCCGCCTCCAGGGCACCGCAAAAGGCCGCGAGCTCGCCGTTGCCGTCCAGCTTGGCCCGGTGCGCCAGGCCCCGGGTCCAGGCGTAAATGGAGGCGATGGGGTTGGTCGACGTCGGGTTGCCCTTTTGGTACTCGCGCCAGTGGCGGGTGACGGTCCCGTGCGCGGCTTCCGCTTCCACGGTCTTGCCGTCGGGCGTGATCAGCACCGACGTCATCAGCCCCAGGCTCCCGTAGCCCTGGGCGACGATGTCGGACTGGACGTCGCCGTCATAGTTCTTGCACGCCCAGACAAAGCCGCCATCAGATTTGAGGGCCTGAGCGACCATGTCGTCGATCAGGCGGTGTTCGTACCAGATGCCGGCGGCCTTGAACTTGGCGGTGTAACCCTTTTTGGGGTCTTCAAAGGTTTCCGCGAAGATGCGCATGAAGGTGCCGTCGTACGTTTTCAGGATGGTATTCTTGGTGGACAAGTACAGGGGCCAGTCCTGACAGAGATATAAAGAGAAAGAGAGATAGAGAGATAGAGAAAGAGAGAGAGAGAGAGAGTCAGAGAAGATCGAGTGTGGGGCAATAATGATCTCGGATGGATGGATGGAGAATGGAGGAGGTTGAGAGAACAACGCACGCGCTCCTCTCCGCCTCCTCCTCTTTTCTCACCTTGAGCAGAGCGTACTCGAAGCAGGACTCGGCAAACCCTTTAATCGACTCTTCCGTGTTGTACATGGCCAGCCCCACGCCGGGTCCCTCGAACTCGTGGACCGTGTGGCTGAAGGTTTCGGGGCCACCACCAGCGGGCTTGAAGGTCAGAGTCAGCGTGCCGGGGCCTGGAATGGCCACGTCCGTCGCCCGGTACTGGTCGCCGTAGGCGTGGCGGCCGACCACGATGGGCCTGGTCCAGCCGGGAACGAGGCGGGGGACGTTGGCCATGATGATGGGTTCTGTGGGGGCGGGCGGTGTGAGAAAAGGAGAGGGCATGAGAAGGGGAATGATGGTGGGAAAGGGTGGACACGCTTTTGGCGTCCCCCCTCTTTCTCCGCTCTCACCTCCCTCTCAACATCTATCTTACCGCGGAACACAGTCCCGTTGAGGATGTTGCGGATCGTCCCGTTGGGCGACCGCCACATCTTTTTGAGCCCAAACTCGGCGACGCGAGCCTCATCCGGCGTGATGGTCGCGCACTTGATTCCGACTCCACACGCGAGCGTGGCTTTCGCGGCCTCCACGGTCACCGCATCGTCCGTCGCGTCCCGGTGGGTGATGGACAGGTCGTAGTACTGGATGGGGACGTCGACGTAAGGTAGGATGAGCTTGGCCTTGATGTCGGACCAGATGACGCTAAGAGAGGGATGGAATGGATTATGGGATGGGACAGAGGGAAAGAGGGAGGGAAAGAGGGGGAGCGTCCTTGTTGCCGTGCAAACTCTCTGTCTGTCTATCTTTTTTCCATTCATACCGGGTCATCTCATCGCCGTCCATGTCGACGATCGGGTTGGCGACCATGATCTTGGCGGGCATGGCTGGGATAGGATGGAGGAGGAGGAGGAAAAAGAAAATAGATGAGGGATGATGAGGTTGGGTTGCGCTCCGGTTCCATCTTTTCTCTCACAAGGGTGTCTTGCGCGCCTCATTTGGGCCAGGCTACCCACGGATCACTTGCGCATACACGCACATCCCACACTGGGGGCAGAGTAGAGGCATGGCAGCGCCCGACCCGCCCAGGCGACGCCGCCCTTTTTGAGGCCGCCGCGCGGGGGCCAGCTCAATCGGCCATGCACTCAACTCTCTCTCTCCTCACACTCTCTCTCTCTCCTGCCTCACTCACCAGTGGCCGATGCCATGGCGCGGGGGTGGAACGCGGCAGTTGATGCGACAGGGGACCGGAGGGTGCGGGCAGCGCGGCGCAAGGCAGTGGAGAGCATTGAAACGAATGGTGTGAAAGTGGGGATGCGCTCCTTCAACCCCATCGGTCAACACGCCCCCAGCCTCCGCCCCCACACTCTCTTTCATTTCACCCCCGCCCCCGCCCGCGGCCCCGCCCCCGCCCCCGCCCGCGCCCGCGTGCCGCCCCCCCCGCACCCCCCCCCCCACCCCCCGTCCCCACCCGTTTGGGCCGCTGTTTGGGCGCGTCCAGGCCGACCAGGAGCGTGTCCAGGTTGAGCGAGTCGGGCAGGATGAAGTACCGCACGGTCGACCCGCGCACGCTCAGCTGGTCCAGAGCCTGGGAAGGCCGCCCCTTGGCGACCAGCTTCACCTTCTTGAGGTGGGTGTTCATGGCGGAGTCGACGCCTGATGTGAGATGGAGAGCGCAAATGAGACAAGGGTGAGAGGTCCAGGTTGGAAGTTGAGAAGAGCCGCGTGCTACCCCCCCCCTCCTCACATCACCCCTTACCTGTCACCGTCCCCTGAATGACGGTCCCGTTTTTCAGCTCCAGCTGCACCGTCTCGTGGGCCAGCTTCTGCAGGAAACTGTGGAAGGAGGAGGAGAGGAGGAGGAGAGTGAGATGGGGGAAAAAGGGAAGCAGGGGCGGCCTCTCTTCCGCATCGCGCCTTTATTTCACACGCGGCGCGCCTCCCTCGTGAGTGTGTGACGCACCGGACGAGCTTAACCATGGCGGCGAGGTGGAGACGTCTGAAGTGAAGAGTGTGTATAGAGGAAAAGAAAAGACGAGCGAGTGGCGGCGGCGAGCGGTCTCGATCGAGAGAGCACTGCTTTTGCTGTCACACGCAAGCGCGCGCGTCCACGAGTCGGCAGGAGCAGCAACTTGCGAGGAGAGTGGGGATATACGCTCGGCGACGAGGGTGAAGGTGTGCTAGATACTCTCTAAGCCGCGCGTGCACAGAGGGAGCGAACTAAATGTGAAAGAAAAATTGGCGAGCACAGGAAAAAAAAAAAACTCAGCCTGACCGTTCTTTTCCTCGCCAGGTACGCCCGGCGCCGTTTCATGGGAGGCACCCCTCCTCGCACACGCTTGCCCTGCGTGCATGCTAGTGGGTGATGAGCCGTCGCAAGTCGATCCTCCATGAGGCTGAGAACAAACTCGCTCGCTCCCCCACCACATTGGCGTCCACTGGGTGCCAGGCTTTTAGGTGTCTCTTCTCGCCCCCAGCGCCTGGCGTCGCGTCCGCCCCTCGCCTGGCCAGTCCAGCCACGCCTAGGGCCCAGCCGTGGCAAATCTCCACGCGTCTGTCGGAGAGATCCGGGCCTGCGGGCGGCACGCTGACACAGGGAGCGCCCGCGCGCACAACTCGCTCGAAGGCCAGCTTCCCCATCATCATCAAAACCTTCACCTTTTTTATTTTTTTTTTGTCAACGCCACACACAGGACCGACCCCTTCGCCGCCGCCACACCCCACTACCCCGCCTCCCCGCACAACAATGGCAGGCCCGCCCCCGCCCGGTGCGTCGGACCTGCGAAGTGGAGTAGTGGCGGTGGAGGCGCCGCCCCACCTTTCCTCTCTCTCTCACCCATTTTCTCTTCACCAACCCCATCTCCCCAAAAATCTCAACACCTGCAGGCTACCCGGGCGCCGGCGCCGCCGGCCCGTACTACCCGGGCGCCGCCCGCGCCGGCGGCCCCTCGCCCTCCGCGGGCGCCATACCGGGCGCCTACCCGGGCGCGACGCCGGGCGCGTACGTCCCGGCCCCGCCGCCTGGCGCCGCGGGCGGGGGGAAGCCCTCCCAGGCCGGCCCGCCCGCCGGCGGCCCGCCCGGCATGCCCTTTGGCATGGGCCCGGGCGCGATGATGATGCCCCGCCCCAACATCGACCTGGAGGCCCAGCAGCACGCCAGCATGGCGGCCTCGTTCGCGGAGCTCAAGGTGCGCCAGGCGTTCATGGCCAAAGTCCTCACCCTCGTCTTCCTGCAGCTGTGCGTCACGGTCGGCATGGCCGTCGTCTTCTACTACGTGGAGCCCCTGAAGCTGTACGTCCGCCAGAATGCGTGGCCCTTCTACATGTCGTGGGCGCTCTCGTTCGGCGTGCTCATCGCGCTGTCGTGCTCGGAGAAGGTGAGGCGGGTCCACCCCTACAACATCATCGCGCTGGGCGTGTTTACGCTCGTCTTTTCCTTCCAGATTGCGGCCATCACGTCATATTATGACACCAAGGCCGTCATCTCCGCGTTCATCGTCACCACCGCCATCGTGCTGGGGTGCGCCACGCTCGCCTTCAGCAAGGTCGACGTCACAAAATGGTACTCCGCGCTCTCCATGGTCACGCTGGCCTTCCTGGTGGTCTCCCTCATCGGCGTCTTTTTTGTGGGCCGCAACTGGACCATCCTGCTCATCTCCTTCTTCGGGGCCCTCATCTTTGCGGCCTGGCTGGTCATCGACCTGCAGATGATCATGGGCGGCAAGAGCCTGTCCCTGACGCCAGACGACTGGGTCTTTGCCTCCATCTCCATCTACCTGGACGTGGTTCAAATCTTTTTGTTCATCCTCCAGATCATTGGGGCCATGCAGAACCGGTGAAGTGGGGAGAGAGAGAGAGAAAGAGGAAATGAGGGAGAGAGAGCAAGTGAGTGAATGAGCGCGCGCGCGTGCGCGTTTTTTTATGTGCGGGCGTGGGCAATTTGGGGAGAGGAGAGAGGAGAAGAGACGCACGCACGCACGCACGCACGCACGCACGCACGCACGCACGCACGCGCCTGGTGGTGGTGCCTGGTGGTGGTGTGGTGTGAGAGATGATGAGAGGCGCGTCCCGGCGCCTACTCCCCTCTTTCTCTCTCTCATCACTCGTGCGCGCTCCGCCTATGAGTAATGTATTTGGCGGTGGTTGTCTGTTTGTTACACAAGCTCCAACCGCTCTCCAGTCTCCCCTCTCCCCCCGTTCCAAAACAACACGCCGGCACCCACCCTCCCTTTTTTTTTTTTTTAAACAATAAATCTCCCGCATGATGAAAGTCGTCCGTGGATGGGGCGCCTCCCATCCACCCACACCCACCCACATATCCTTCCTCTCACGCCTTGACGGACGACGCCTTGCCCGCGCCCGGGCGGTGCTGCCCGTACCCGGATGAAGGCGCGACGCTCGCTGCCTTCCCCTTCCCTTTCCCACCACCCGCCCCGTCAGCGGCCTCCCGGATGACGGCGGGGCCGGTGACGAGCGGGGTGTAGTCGGGCGGGCTCAGCGGCGTGGCGGCGGGCGTTATAGAGAGGTGGGCGGCGACCGGCGCGTGCGCGGCCCCACCGCCCCCACTGCCCCCACCCAGCTTCGTCCGGGCCGCCGCCTCCGCGGCCGCGTTCATCTCTCGGTACGCCGCGACCGAGGCGCCCAGGGCCGCCTCCGCCGGCCCCATCACCCGCTCAAAGGCGTCGCGGGACAGGGTGAGCAGGCGGACGCGGCCGACGGCCACGCAGTCGGCCGCGCGCGCGGCCGCGGCCGGCTCCACCAGGGCCACCTCACCAAACCAGCCGCCCGGGCCGACCGTCAGGCTCGTCGTCGCGGCGGCGCGGGGTAGGCCGGCCTCGTCGTCGCCGCCACCGCCCGCCGCCGCCCCCGCTCCGTCCAGCTCGCGCCGGGACGTGCAGGCGACGGAGCCGGACTCGATGAGGTAGAGCTTGGAGGCCGGGGTCACGGGTTCCCCCTGGGCCAGGATGACGGCCCCGCCCTCGTACTCCTCCGTGCCCACACAGTCCGCGATGGCGGCCCGGGCCTCGGGGGACAGGGCGGCCAGCAAGGGCGAGGCGGACAGGCTGGCCTCCACGCCCGCCCGCCGGGCGGAGCGCAGGCGGAGGAGCGTGGCCCGGAAGGCGGCCCGGTCCATCGCCCACAGCACGCCGTGCGTCAGGGCGGCCACGGTGGCGGCCCGGGGGGAGCCGTACAACAGGGCCAGCTCTCCAAAGGCGCCCCGGCCGTCGTAGGTGGCCAGGGTGATGGGGGTGGCGGTGGCGGTGCCGTCACCGGCGCCCCCTTGCTCGGAGGGCCGGGCCGCGCGGGTCGCCACAAACCGCCCTGCCTCCACCACGAAGAAGGCGTCGCCCGCGTCGCCCTCCCGGATGATGACGTCGCCCGCCTCGCAGTAGGTGCGGGCCATGGCGGCCGCCACCTCGGCCCGCTGGTCGGCGTCCAGGTCTGGCCATGGGTGAAACAGAAGTGGAGGGGTAAAGGTGGGGCCCGGGCTCTCTCTCCCTCTCTCTCTCTCTCTCTCTCTCTCTCTTCCTCTCTCTCACCCGCAAACAGGAAGCAGGAGTCCATGGCCGCCGCAATGGCGGCCTCCGCGTCCGGCGACTTGGTGGTGCGCCGGGGCGGCGGCAGTGGGGCGTCCACGGCCGTTGTGCCGGGCTCTCCCTCTCCACCAGCACAGCCACCCCCGCCCTCGCCCTCCTCGCCCTCTGCAATTGAGGCGGGGACGGGGACGTGGTCCGGGTCGCTGTCACCCATCAAGGCGGTAGTGACTGCCTCGGCGCTGACCTGAGAGAGCGCGGGAGAGAGCGGTGGCGTGTGTGCGGTGCTAAAAAAAGAAAGCCCGAGGGGCGTGCGCGCGCGGGAGTGTGCAACGCTCTGAACGCGCCCGCCCCCCCCCGCACTCGCCCGCGCCAGGGCCGCCCCCTGCGCGCACTCTCTCATCTCTCTTGCCGTCGCTATGTCTACCCGCACCGAGTCCCGGCGGCGGGCCGACCCGGCGCGGGCGGGCCTGGAAGAGGGAGAGGCGGGCGGCGCGGGGGTGGTGGCCGCGTCGCCTGGGGAGGTGGTGCCGGCGCTGCCGTCGCCGCCCCGCCGCCCGCCGGCCGGGCCAGGAGCCCCGGGAATGGCGACGCCGGTGGAAATGGTGGAGCAGGCCGCGCCCATGCTTGGTGGGAGTGTATGCGAGGTCGGGTGTCGGCGGTCCAATGAGAGAAATAAAATGGGGGAGAGGAAAGGGTTGCAGAGAGCAGCTGGCAGACCCCTTTTTTTCCTGTGTGTGCGCGTCTTTCCCCACTGTTGTCCGCACCACCCACCCCTCTCCCCTCCCTCTTCCCACCAAAACATGTTTGGTGGCGGCTTCTTCGGCGGCGCCGGCGGCCCCTTTGGCGGCTTCGCCGAGTCCATGGGCGGCATGCCGGGCGGGATGCCGCCCGGGATGGGCGGCGGCGGCCCGCCCAAGTCGGACAACACGCGCTACTACAAGCTGCTCGGCGTCGACCGCAGCGCCTCCGAGGTGGACCTGAAGAAGGCGCACCGCAGGGCCGCGCTCAAGCACCACCCGGACAAAGGTGGGTGTGGCGCGGATCGGGGGGATGAGAGGGGTGGGGAGGGGGGGGCGCGATGAGGGAGCGCCCTCGCGCCTAAAGTCTCCCTTAGAACTTTCCGCGGGTCGGCGCACTTTTGGCAGCCCCTGCGCCCCATACCTGCGCCTGTCCAGGCCCCGCCTCGCCCCTAGCTGGCATGGTGGGTGGTCTGGACACGCCCGGGGATGGTCGGGCGGTCCGTGCCTGCACGTCGTCCTCGCCACCCCGGCCCTGCTTTCTCCCGCTTCCGCGGGGGGACGCGCAAAAAACAAACGTCGAATGCTTTTGCTCTCTCTCACCCCCTCCCTCCTTTCCCAGGCGGCAACCCCGACGACTTCAAAAACATTAACGAGGCCTACGACGTCCTGCGCGACCCGGAGAAGCGCAGTATTTACGACCAGGTGAGCGGAGAGAGAGAGAGAGAGAGAAGCGCGCGCTCGCGCTCCTCGACGGCGCTGCCCCCGACCTCGCTCCCCAACCGATCTAGAGCCGGGAGAAACGCGCTCTCCACCGCTCACAAACACGCACGCACGCACACACTCACTCTCTCCCTCTCTCGCCGTCTTTCCTTTGCTCACAGTACGGCGAGGACGCCATCAAGGAGGGCATGGGCGGCGGCGGCCCCGGCGGCGGCGGCGGGATGGCGGACATCTTTGAGATGTTTGCGGGCGGTGGGCGCGGGCGGGGGGGGCCGCCCCGGGAGCGGAAGGGCGAGAACGTCATGCACCGCCTGAAGGTGTCGCTGGAGGACATGTTCCGGGGGTCGACTCGGTGAGTGTGTGGAGAGATAAGAGCGCGGGACGGCGCAGCAGGGAGAAAAGAAAAAGAAAAGAAAAACACGCGCGCTGCTCAACCTTTCTCCTCCTCCTCCCACACCCCCTCACCCCACACCCCCACACCCCACACAGCAAACTGTCCCTCCAGCGCAACGTCAAGTGCGGGCCCTGCTCCGCGACGGGCACCAAGTCCGGCCAGCGCTACCCCTGCGAGGCCTGCCAGGGGACGGGCGTGACCGTGACGCTGCGCCCGCTGGGGCCGGGCATGGTGCAACAGGTCCAGTCACCGTGCGGGGCGTGCCGCCAGACGGGCTTCGCCCCGCCGCCCTCCGACCGGTGCCCCTCCTGTTCGGGGCGGGGGCTGGTACCCGAGAAGAAGGTGTTTGACGTCCACATCGAGCCGGGCCACAAACACGGCTCCAAGATCGTCCTGCGCGGGGAGGCCGGCTGCCCGGACCCGATGGTCGCGCCCGGGGACATCATTTTTGTCCTGGAGCAGAAGCCGCACGCCACGTTCAAGCGCATCGGCGCCGACCTGGTCATGGAGCGCTCCATCTCCCTGGCCGAAGCGCTGACGGGCTTCGACTTCACCCTGCCCACCCTGGAGGAGGGGCGCACCATCCGCGTCACCCACCCGTCCGGCGGCCCCGTTATCAAGCCTGACACCTGGTGGCGCGTGCCGGGGGAGGGTATGCCCCACCACGGCCGCCCCTTTGACAAGGGCAACCTGTACATCCACTTTGCCATCACTTTCCCGGACGTGCTGGACGCGGCCCAGGTGGAGGCGGTCCGGGCGGCGCTGCCCGGGCCGGCGGCGGGCCCGTCGGGCAGCATGGACACGGACGGCCCGGGTGGCGTTGGGGGAGGGGGCGACGACCTGGAGGACTGCAAGCTGCACGCGGTGGGCGACATCGAGGCCGAGCTCCAGGCCCGACGGGGGGCCGCCAACAGCACGGCGTACGAGAGTTCGGACGAGGAGGACGGGCGGGGCGGGCCGGGCGGGCAGCGCGTCCAGTGCGCGCAGCAGTGAAGAAAAGGGGGGGGAGAGAGAGAGAGCGGTGGGGGTGGGGGGGGGGGAGAGGGGGGTGGAAAAAAACCTGTGGCCTGTCTGCGTGTGTGCTATGCTGGTCAGTGGGGGTGGGGAGGGGGGGGGGGGGGGGGGGGGGTACAGTGGGGGGTTGGG
>Ga0315287_10000196_pt1 | contig 53062 bp, 43 predicted proteins | sample YL17G11_0_MG_FD_205037 | JGI IMG/M metagenome (GOLD analysis project Ga0315287, IMG submission 205037) | Sediment microbial communities from Yellowstone Lake, YNP, Wyoming, USA - YL17G11_0 | ecosystem: Environmental > Aquatic > Freshwater > Lake > Sediment | place: USA: Wyoming | collected...
GTGCATGGCAGGGGCGCGCGCGCGCGCCCAGGCTCCCCACTCGCCTCTCGTCCCGTGGGGGGTTTTTGTTTAAGCATTGAAATTGCGGCCCGACCCCCCCCCCCCCCCCCCCCTGGGGCGGTAATCGCCTTTACCAGGGGTGGGGTGGGGTGGGGGGGAGCACGGGGTGGGGGGTGGGGGGGGGGGGAGAGGTTGGGGAGCCCGCGCGCGCGCGCATGGCCGCTGAGCCGCTTAGCCGGGGGAGTTGAGGGGGGGTCGCCTTTCGTGTGTTGCGCTCTCTTCGGGTGGTGGGACACTCTAAAAAGGATGTAAAAAAGAAAAAATAGGGGCACACGTGCCGGGTCGGGGAAAACAAAAAAAGGGACGAAAGGGGGGAGGGGTTGGGAAAAAAAAAGGGGGCGCGCGCGCGGGTGGGGGGGCGTCTTTTTTTCGAAGCTTGCGCTTTTTTTTTGAAACGCCCCCTCCCCGCAAAACGCCCCCGCCCTTTTTCTTTTTTTCCCGCGCGCCCCCGCCCGTCCCTGCCCCGTTCAGCACCACCCGGGGCAGACCTCCTCCGCCGGCTCCGCCGCGATGTCCCCGCCAAACACGTCGAACGCCACCGCGCACAGGAGGCCGACCTCCGCGGACGACAGGGCTGCCGGCGGCACGGCGGTCGCGCGCGCGAGCAGCGCGCGCGAGGGCACCGCGCTCCGCGTCCCCTCGACCTTGACCGCCACCCAGAAGGCGGCGGCGGCTTCGGCCAGGGCGATCGGCCCGGGCCCCCGCACGGAAACGTAGCGGGCCAGGACGCGCACGCCCCGGGCGACGCCCGACGGGCCGACCACACACTTGGGCTGCAGCGCGGCCAGGGCGGCCGCCCACTGCGTGAAGGCGGACGCCAGGTGGGCGGCGACGGGGCCGGCGGTGGCCGAGGAGGAGGAGGAGGGGGACGCCCCGCCCAGGAAGCAGGCGTCCAGGGCGGCCGCGCCGGCGGGGCCGCCGCACAGGGCGAGGACGTCGTCGCCGTAGGAGGTCGAGGCGGCGGCGGCGGCGGCCCCAGGGAAGACCGCCGGGGGGTGGTGCGCGCGGGGGGCGGCGGCGGCATCGCAGGCTTCGAACGGGCGCGCCCCGCCCGGGGCCGCCAGGACCGGCCGCTTGCGCTTGCCCTTCGCCAGGGGCCCGGACGCCGACTGCAGAGGTTCGTGAGGGGTAGGAAAGAGTGAGCAAGGGCGGGGGAGAGGGCGGGGCGGGGATAGAGCAGCGCAAAAAAAAAAGAGAGCGAGATTTTTGACTCTTTTTTATTTTTTTGCGCGCCTCTTTTTTTGTCGCATCAGGGCCGCCGCGGGCGCCCGGACAGGCAGCCCGCGCCGCCCGCAGACCCTTCGCAGGCCTAGATCAGAGAATGCTCAAGGCTCTCCGGCCAAGGCCGGGCGGTCGGCTGGGGCAGGCGCCCCAGGGTGGGGCGAGGCACTTCGTTCCCGCCCGCCCCCCCCCTCCTTTCCCCCCGCGCGCGCCCGAGAGAAGCCCTCACCTGCAGGTCCCGCTCCGGCGCGCCCGCCGCCCAGAAGGCGAGGACGCTGTCCGTGCGGCCCTCATCGGAGCCGGGCGTGCCACCGGACAGCGGCGAGTCGTAGGCGTCAGAGTCCCAGGCGTTCATTGCAGGGGGGGGGGGGGGCAGTTTTGTTTTAAATAGACGGATAAAGGCGATGCGAGTGTGAGGCACCGGGACTCTGCTCAGAGGAGAGAAAAAAAATAAACCGGCTCTCATTTTCACGCGCCCGGCCTCCTCCCTGTGGGGTTGTGTGCGCGCCCGCCCCGCGCCCGCCCTTCCTTCAGGTGTCCGCCAGCCTACCCCGCATCAAAAGAGGCACGGGCGCTCTGTAGGGAGGGCACGTACAGGAGGCACGCAGGCCCCCTGCGTGAGATGCCAGTGCGGCGGCCTAGCTCCCACACATCCCTGCCCCTCCCACGGCACGGGGTCGCTCCCCTGCAACAACTTACTCCTTTAAAAACCATGCCCGCCTCCACCACCGCCGCCCCTCCACCACCACCCCTCCTCCTTGCCTACGGAGCCGCCCTCATCGCCGAATGTGCGGCCGCCCTGGCCGCCCCGCCCCAGGTGGCGCCGACGGCGTCCGTTCTGTTTCACCGCTACTGCGCGCTCGCCCCCTTCACGGCAACCACCGCCGCCACACACACGCCCGCCGCCGCCGCCGCGGCCGCGCTGTACGTGGCCCTAAAAGTCGAGGAGGCGGCGGGGGCGGCGACGGCTCGCCGTTTGATCCAGGTGATGGCGCGGCGGGAGGCGCGGTGGGTGGCGGAAGCAAGGCGCGGAGGGGTTGAAGCTGGGGAGGGTGTGGCAGGCGGCCGCGCACCGCCACGCCCGCCCCTCCCGCCGCCGCCGCCGCTGGAGCTGTGGTCCCGCCCCTACGAGGCCGCGCGGGCGGGCCTGGTGGCGGCCGAGCGGCGCCTGCTGGTCGCCCTGGGCTTCAACCTGCGCGTGGAGGCCCCCCACGGCCCGGCCCTGCAGGCGTGCGCGCACGCGCTCGCGGGCGCCGAGGCTGGGTGGGCGGGGGCACCGGTGGGCGGGTTGAGCGCCCCGCCGCCGGGTGCCCTCGCCTCCGACGCCTGGGCGCTCTGCAACGCGTCCCTGCGCACGCCCCTGTGCCTGCGCCACGGCGCGCCCGCCATCGCGTGCGGCGCCGTCTGGCTGGCCGCCCGCCGCCTGGCCATCCCGCTGCCCGAACGCCCGCGCGGGTGGTGGGAGCTGCACGGGGTGGGTGAGGGCGAGGTGAGGAGCGTCGCGGCGGCCATTGCGGGCGTCCTGGTGGAGCCCAAGCCGCTGGTGGCAGCCCTGTGGGGTGGTGGGGGTGGCGGGCGTGGGGGTGGTGCGGGCGGCGCGGCAGCGCCCCAACAATCACCCCCCCACCCCACCCCTGCTCCCGCGCAGACCGCGGCCGCCGTCGCGGCGATCGCAGCCGCCCGGGCGGCGGCGGCCCGCTTTTCTGCGAAAAACGCTATTACCGCCCCTCCACCACCTGGGCGGGAGGAGGCGGCGGCAGTGGCGCCCGTTCCCGCGTCCCGCTCGCCCCGGCGCAGCGACGACCACCGCGCCCGCCGCCGCCGCTCGCACTCGCGGGAGCGCCGCCGAGGGGACCGGCACCGCAGCCGCAGCCCGGACGAGGACCGGCATAGCCGGCACCACCACCACGACAGGCGGCGCGACGACCGGGGCGGTAAGTTGAAAATGGAGAGAACAGAGAGAGAGCGCGCGCGCGTGCACGTGTGGGATTGTGCTCCAAAACCCATTTTCTTTCTTTTTGCCCGGTGACGACTTTTCCATAAAACAATTATAACACATTTAATATACGCTAATCGGAGGCACTCCGAGCTTGCAGTCGTGAAGGGCGCGTGGGCGTCAAACCCCATCACCTTCACGGCGGCGGCGGCCCGTGGCGAGAAACATGACGACTGAGGGCAAAAAAAAACAAAAAGACAATGGAAATTCTTACATTCTTTTTCTCTTTCACTTTCAACTCACGCACATCTCAACCCTTCGCACACACACACACTACAGGCACCGTTCAGTCCCCTCGCCGCCACAGCCACGACTAGAGAGAGAGAGATACCTTCTTAATGTGTAGAATAGATTTCAACTTCCACCAGGCCCAAACCCGGCCTCCGGCGCGATGGTCAAGTAAAAGACGGCCGGCCGGCCCGCTTTGCACTCCTCGCCGCCCTCACCCTCCACCGGCACGGCGAGGACCAGGTGCTTGCGGGCGGCGTGCGCCCCGCGCGCCGACGCGGCCAGGAGGGTCGCGTCTAGGCGGCAGTGCTCGCCCGCGCCCGCCCGCACGGCCAGCTGGGCGTGGTAGAGCGCGGGGTCGGCCGGGTAGGCCAGCCAGTCGGCGCCAAAGTTGCCACCGGGCGTCAGAGCGTAGCCACGGGCGTGCAGGTCCGCAAAGGCGGCGGCGGCGCGGGCTTCGGAGAGGGCAGAGGCGGCGGCGGCCGGGGTGGGTGCGCCTGCGGCCGCTGCTGCGGCTGGGTGAAAGGCGGCGCGGACCAGGGCCTCGCCCTCCACCCTCACACGCGGCGTGCTCTCAAGCGTCAGCGGCACCGCGTAGGGCGTGCCCTTAATGACCTGGGACCGCCAGGCGGGAGGTGGATGGGCGACCGTGGACGGCACAGGCACGGGCGGCGTGTCATGGAACGGGTCCAGCTGGCCGGGCGCGCAGGTGACTTCATACGGTGCGACCCACCGCCCGGCCACGGCGACCGCCAGCTCGGCCGGCCCCAGCCGCAAGGGCAGCCCGCAGAATGAGTTTTGTTGTTTGAAGCCCGCGACGCCGCCAACCATGGCACCCACCAGGCGGTGGTCGGCCCGCAGGCGGCGCGCGTCTGTGAAGAAGAGAGAGAGGGGGGAGGGAGGGAGGGGTCGAGGTTGATGAGAGAGGGGACACGCATGCGAGGAGCGCGTTCGCCCTTTCCCGTTCCATTCAGCATTCAATTCACACACCATCAGCATCCCAGACAAAGCCGTCCCCGTTGATGACCTGGACGGGGATGGGGCCTGCCATCGCCGGGCGGGGCTTCTTGGGCGGTGGTGCCGCGCCGTCGCGGTGGTCGACGGCTGATGCGAGCAGGGTTTGGCCGGATGGCCTGGGCCCAGCGGGGCCGCCGCGGGTAGGGATGGGTGGGGGAGGTAGGGGACCTGGTGATGATGCCGGAGGGGCAGCGGCAGGGGCGTCGCCCATGAGTGTGTGTGTGGGCGGGGCGGGGCGCGTACGCCAAGCTAGCCAAGTTCGAGAAAGATAGACTTTTTTTTTCACTTATAAACGCCGTCTTGCTGGGCAGAAAAGCACGCGGCGCCGCTTTTCAACGGAAGTCGCTTGCAGACCCCAGCCTTGACTGTCCACGCGCCCGCACAACCTACACACGCACACAGCCATGGTGGAGGGGTGCGTGTCAATAGGAGAGAGGAAGAGGCCGCCCCCTGACACGTTTGCTGCCCGCCGTCGTGCTCACTGTCGCCTGCCGCACACACACTCACATGCCTCACCCACCTTTTCACTTTTCACCCACCAGTCGCCCCGACGACCAGCGGCGCAAGCGCAAGGAGATGGAGGCGGCCGAGCAGGAGGTATGTCGAGAGAGAGGAGAGGAGAGAGCGAGAGGGATCGTTTTCTTTTTTTTGCGTTGGACGCCGGTGCAACGGTCGACACGCACGCCCCGTCGTATGTGAGAGGCAACCGCCCCCGCCACGCATCGCTTTAAGATGCACAGGCACATGGCGGCACGTATAGCCGGAAGCAAAAAAGAGGCGGCGAATGAAGGTGACTCACGAAATTTTGCTACGCTCTCCCAATTTCTCTCCCGTCCTCCATTTCCCATAGGCCAAACGGGTCCGCGAGAAGCAGGACTCTGTCGCCGCCGCCAACATCCGGGCAGCCGCCGCGACCGCCCGGGCGGGCAACGCCCTGCGCCGGGAGAGCCCGTACCTGTGCGACATCCGATTCACGGCCTCCTTGCCGGCCCCGCCGGGCGACCCGAAGGCCTTGCTGCCGCCCCTCGACCTGGCCGACCTCGCCCGCTTCCGGTTGACCGACCTGGAGACGGGCCCCATCCAGGATTTTCCGTTGGGGGATGTGGGCGCGTCCGTGTCCCTGTTGGAGCCGGAACGGTACATGGTCCCCGGCGGGGGCCGCCCAGGGCCGCTGCACCCGGCGGACGCGGCCCTTGTCGCGGCGGCCAGCGCGAGCGCAGGCGCGGGCGCGGCCACGGCTGCAGCACCTATTGGTGGCGGCGCGGCCGCGGCCGGCGCGCCCGCGCCCACCGCCTCCACCGCGCCACGCCCGGGCACCGAGCTGGCCTGGCTCATGCGGACGACCTACATCCATGCCGACACCGTCACGCGGGCCGGGCGGGAGCGCGGGGCGGCGGCGGCGGCGGCCGCGGCCGCGGTCGGGGCGGGGGGCGGGGGCGGTGCGACCACCGCCACCACGCCCGCGGGCGCCGCTGCAGCCGCGGCCGCCGCCATCGACGCCGAGTTCGAGGCTGCGGCCCGCCCGCCCGTCCACCCCACCAAGCCCTGGCTTAAGGCGGTTCGCGTCCTGCACGTCTTGCCCGACCTGGCGGGCTGGGCGGGGCCCGGGCCGGTCCTGGTCGCGGCAGGCGCCGACCCGCTCGCCGGCGTCACCCGGGGCGCCGCCCTGGGCGCCGCCGCGGCCGCCCGCGCGGCGGGGGGCGCCGACACGGACGGCGACCCGGACCCGGCGGCCACCGCCCGCCTGCACGCCTGGCTGGCGTCCCGGGCGGCCATGAAGAGTTACACCGTCCCCGCCCCGGCCGCCCCCGGCGGGCGCGACACCTTCATCGCGTTCATGGTCCCAGCGTCTGCGCCGGCCGACGCCGACCTGGCGGCCGCCGGCCCGGCCGCCGAGCCCCCGCCCCTGCCCGACCCTGACGCCATCCCCTACGATTGGGTGCGCGAGTTTGGGTTCAGGGTGGAAAAGGAGGGCGGCGGCGGCGGCGAGCGGACGTTCCTGTTTGACGTGCGCGAGGACGCGGTCTACTTCACCCCCCTGGGCACCCGCATCGCCCTCCACCCCCGCCCGCCGCCGCCGCCGGGCGCGGCGGGCGGGGAGGACGAGGAGGGCGGCCCGGCGCCCGGCTTTGTGCGGCCGTCCGGGGTGACCCTCCAGCGGGTAGCGCGCGGGGAGCGGGAGGAGGCGGCCGCGGCCAAGCGGTTGGCCGGCCTGCTTGGGGGCGAGGGGCGAGAATGAGAGCGCGGGGGGGCGGGGCTGACTGGTTTGTATTTGCTTTTGTTGCTTTGTTGCGTGCTGGTTTGACAAAAGGGCGCGCGCGCGCGAGTCCTCTCTCTCTCGCCGAGACCAAGGTTTTGAGAAACCCCTTCCAGCTCTCTCTCTCCTCTAACCTACGCTTTGTCTACAGATCTCAGCCAGCCCACAAGCGCAGGCCGCCCTCGCCTCCCTGCTCTCCTTGCCCCCCGCCGCCAGCCCCGCCACCCCCATCGCCCCTCCCCCACCCTTCCTGCACCCACGCCCGCCGCAGCGCATCGTGTGCGTGCGGGGGGACGGCCAGGTCCCAGGCGTGCAGGGAGGTGTCGGGGTGGTCCGCGTCCAACCACGCGACGACCTCGCCCGGGTCGGCCGGGGCGGGCATGGTGCGCCGGGGGTAACACCGGCGGGGGCGGGGCGCGTGCGCTGCGTCGGTGCGCCAGTGCAGGGCATGGCTCCACACCCGCGCGCCCGCCGCCGTCGCCGGAATGCCCACCGTCCGCCGGTGCCCCATTGCGGCCACGGCCAGCGGGCAGCGACGGGCCAGGTCAGCCCAGTCCAGCGGGCCCGGCCGGGCACTCACCTCCCTGGCCAGCCGGCCGGGCGGCAGGAAGGCCGCCGCGTCGGCCGCGGCCCGGCGGGGGGCGTCCTCCGCGGCCGTGCGCCGCCAGTGGGAGCACGCGGCCGCCGCGGCCGCCCCGTCACGCGGGTTAAGGAACCCGAACACGACGCTCAGCACGTCCTGGGGCAGATCCTCCGCTTTCGGAATGGGTGGTTGAGGCGGCGGGCGCCGGGACCGCTCCACGGCCGCCTCGCGCGCGGCCCGGGCCAGCGCTTTGCGGCGCACGGCTGGGAGCGCTCTCTCGGCCGCCCGCAGCACGGACGCCAGGGCGGCGTCCGCCGACGCACGCCCACTCGGCAGGGCGCCCACCGCTAGGAAGGCCGCGCCCTCCAGGGCGGCCCGGCCCGCCTTGCCCGCCCGGGCGTAGGTGCCGCCCTCCAGCACGGCCGCCAGTTCGGCGGCCGCCCGCGCAAAGTCCCAGGGCCGGCCCAGGCCTTCTGTCAGGCTGGCAAAGTGGACGGCACGCTCGCCGACACCCCGGGGAAGGTCTGCTCCGTCCGCGGAGGAGGAAGAGGAGGAGGAGGAGGAGGAGGAGGAGGAGGCGGACGCAGACGTTGAGGAACCGGAGGGGGCTGGGCGGCGGCGGTGGCGGCCACCACTACCACAACCATTCCTCCTGGAAGAACCACCAGGGCGCCTCATGCGTCCGCCGCCCGGTTGGCCCAATACTTGCTCCACTGAAAAAATTGTTGGGCGTGCACCCAGTCCGCGACGTCCGGCCGGCTCAGGGCGGCCCGGGCGGATGCCGAGCGCAGCAGGTCCAGGATGGCCAGGCCGGCCGGGTATTGCAGGAACGCCGCGTAGCCGGGCGCCCGCCAGTACTCCAGGTGGCGCAGGTAGCCCAGGAAGGCCGGATCGGCTAGGTAGCCGGCCTGAGAGAGGTGGAGGACGTAGTGCGGGCAGGCCAGGGCCTGGACGAACTCGAGGTCCTGCCAGGAAAAGGGGGAGAAACAAGATGACAGGGCGGAGGGCGGAGAGGGGAGAAACAGGATGAAAGGGCAGAGGTCGGAGGTCGGTGGTGTTGCATTCGCGCTCGCTGTTTTTGGAACGCGCGCGCACCCCTTGTCATTCAGCTCACCAGGAGGAAGCGCTGGCGGTCGTCGTAGGGTGGGGCGACGTCCACTGGTGGGGCGGTGGAGGGGGTGGCCATGTGTGTGGGTGGAGGGGGGGCGCGCGGGGGCGGGGCGCGCCACGCGGGAGAGCGAGCAAACGAGAAATAAGGAGCATGGTTATCCCCCCGCCTGGAGACGCCGGCCTATAGAAAGCGGGACACGCACGCACGCGGGACACGTACGCACCATTCTTTTCACACGCCCTCTTCTCTTCACTCACTCCCCTCCCGCACCACCAGTCCTCGCGACGACCGGCGCGACCCGGCGAGGTTGGGCGCGGGCGGCGCGGTCAGCGGCGTGCCGCCGCCGCCGCCGCCGCCGCCGGCCCACCCCTCCGACGGTGCCCGGGACACGCCCCGCCCGCCATCCCCGCTCCGGTCCCGCTTGCGGATGACCGGGTGCGGCCCGGGCGGCAGGCCGTTGGCGACCAGGACGCCGTCCCGCAGGCACGCCCGCAGGCGGGCGTGCGCTGTCTTTGCGCACCGCCGCACACCCGGGCCGGGCGCGTCGGCCGGGTCCGCCGCCGCGCCCACCACCCCGTACGAACGGATGTAGGAAATCAGCCCCTTTAGGCCCATGGCCAAGAAGCTGGCCTGGGCGTGGACGTGGGGCGGGATGGCGGGCCCGCGCGGGCCGGGCGCCGGGCCGCGCGGCTTGCGCCGCCCCGACCGCCCGCCGCCGCCAGCGGAGCGCGGGGTGGCGCCCCCGCCGCCGCCGTCTTCCGTGCTGCGCCGGGAGGTGCCGCCCAGCCCATTGCCGCCCGCACTGCCGTCATCGCTGTAGGCGGCGCGGGAGGCCCTCCGGTGTTGGAGCGGCAGTGGGGCGCCGCCGCCGGCCTTGGCCGCCCACGCCCCCGCGCCCGCCCCCGCCGTCGGGCGCACGCCCGACCGGGATCTGGCCACCGCCTCCATGGACCGGGCCAGCGCGTCAGCCGACCGCTCGGCCTCCATGATGGCCACCTCCGTGGAGGGGCGCTCCCCGACGCGCAGGTCGAAGGAGCGCGCGGTGAACCCGTGGTCGGGCGGGGTTGGGTGAAGGGGCGGCGGGGCGGGCGGGAGGGCCAGGCCCGCCGCGACCGAGACGGCGTCCAGGGCAGAGCCGACCAAGACGTCGTCCGTGTCCGGGAAGCCGGCGGCAGCGGGTTGGGGAGGAGGCATGTGTGTGGGAGGGGGCGGCGTGGAGAGAGAGGGCAGTAGATGGGGTTGGCGGGCGTTTTTTTTTTTGTCGCGCTTTGCAAGGGGCACGCACGCCTGTGTGTTCGGCAGCCCGTTAAGCGGCTCGGGGACAGAGGAGGTATTTGACGTACGCGCACAGCCTGTTGTGCGAAGAGGTGCGTGCGGAGAGCGGGTGTCAGAGCGAGGCGCGCGGGGATGAAACGCTTCTCTGGCGACGGAGGCCCACGCCACGTAAAAGTCACTCTCTCTTTTCTCCCTCCTGCCCGCGGTGTCTTTGTTTTTTTGCAGCACACGCCACTCACCAGCGCCTTCGCCGCGCTTAGCTGACCCGTTCCCTGAGTCAGGTGCGCGCATGTGTTGGATGGAGTCAGCAGAGCTTTTGAGGTCGCACACAGGAACAGAGAGACGCAAACTCAGCCGCCGACCGCACGCTTTTTTTCTCGACCCTCATTTTTCTTCAGCATTCTCTCCCCTCTCCAAGGCGCGCTCTATCCACCCCCACCACACACATCTCATGACCTCCCTCGCCGGGCTGGCCCGGGTCGTCATCGAGTTCAGCCCCGCCTCCCCCGCCTCCCGGGCCGCCCGCGAATTCTGGGCCCGCATCTCGTGCTCCCGCACGCGGGCTGCCTTCCCGGACTGCGCCGTGGAAGCCGTCCGCCTGCCCGACCCGGCCGCCCCGCCCCGGGTGCTCGTCCAGGTCGGGGAGGCCGGCGGCGCCAAGAAAGTGGCTGGTAGTGCGACGTTGCCGACTGAGACGCTGGAGGTGGCCGGCCTGACGGCCGCCCAGGTGGCGGCCCGGGTTGCGGCGCTCGGGGCGGGCGGCGCAGCAGGCGGCCCCGCCGCGGCGGTCACGGGTAAGGGAGGCGGCGCGCCGCCCGTGCTGGCCAGTGGGTGGGGGGCGGGGGACGCGTCGGCTGGGGTGTCGGCCAAGGTGCCGGTGGGATGATAGAGAGGCTGAGGGCGAGGGAGGCGCGAGGGGGAAGCGTAGAAAAGATAGAAAGACAGACATCAGGGTGAAGATTGAAAATGGGAAATCAACGCGCCTGGAATCACCACGCCTTGACGCACCACACGCCTGCCCTCTCTCACCCCCCGCCCCCAAACTTTCTACCGCCCCGGCGCAAACCGCGCCACCAGCGCATTCCAGGCCTCCCGCGGGCTGGCCACCACCCCGCCCGGCGCGCCACCAGCGGGCGCCCTGTAAATCGAGACAAACCCAAAGACGACCGCGGGCGCGGCCGACATGAGGGTCCCCAGATCCCTGCCCTCCAGGTTGACGGCCGCGGATGCCAGGACGATGGCGGACGCCCAGGCCGCGGCCTTGACCTTGCCCATGATGGCGAGGACCGCGAGCACCGTGGCCAGCATGGAGCGCAGGTCGGGCGTGTCGGCCGCACTGTCACCCTTCCTGGCGCGAGGGGGATGGGGGCGGGCCTCCGCCGGCCGGCGCGGGTCACCAGACGGGAGGATGGGGGGGGCCATCGACCTGGCCGTGCAAAAGAGGAGGGCGGACGCGGGCGCTCGGGCGCGGGGGTGAAGGAAAAGAGAGGGCGGCGCGACCGTCGATCGCTCGTGTGTTTGCCAAACCAACGTTTCAACCACCCGTCTTTCCATTTCAGGCACCGCTCTCTCCACGCCCGCCCGCGCACACGGTACACACACACCTTTGTGCGCACGCAGAGGGCTGCCCTTGTGATGGAACACAACACTCACAATTCTCTTCCTGCTTCCTTTCTCTCATTTCTCTCCCCTCTACTCACAGCGACACCAACAACGCCCCCGCCCCGCCCGCCGCGTCGGCGGCCGCCGCCCTGGCCGCGTCCGCCACGCCATCCCAGGCGGCCGCCCCGCGCGCGTCCAGCCAGCCGGGCGCCAGGGCGACGACCCGGCCAATGATGATGAGGGTGGGCGAGGCCAGGGCCGCCCCACCCGGGCCGACCGCGTCCGCGAGGGAGCCGAGCGGCGCAAAGACGGCCCGCTGGAGAGGGGTGGTGCCCCTCTCCACCGCGACGGCCGGGGTGGAGGGGTGCAGGCCAGGGGCGCCCGCGCCCGCCCACAGCTTCTCACCGCCACCGCCTCCATCATCCCCGCCCATCAGCCGGCACGCCAGGGCGGGCAGGGTGGCCAGGCCCATGTAGACGACGAGGGTGGTGTCCGGGTCGGCCGCGCGCGCGACCGTGTCGTCGAGCCCCGGCTCCCCTCCCTCCAGGGCGTGCCCCGTCAGGTAGCGCACGCTCGTCGCCAGCCCGCGGTGCGTGGCGGGTATGCCTAGGGACGCGCACACACCCGCCGCCGCGGTGACGCCAGGGACGATGACGACGCCCACGCCGGCAGCGCGCAGGGCGGCCGCCTCCTCGCCGCCCCGCCCAAAGATGAAGGGGTCGCCCCCCTTGAGGCGCAGAATTGGGCCGCCCGCCGTGCGCTCATCCTGGCCCGCCTGTTCCCGGGACGCCCTGATGAGGGCGGCCGCGATGGCGGGCTGGGCCAGGGTGTGCAGGCCGGCCTCCTTGCCCACGTCGACGATGGAGGCGGCCGGGTTGACGAGGGCCAGCACGTCAGGCGAGACCAGGCGGTCCACCAGGACGATAGACGCGGAGGCCATGAGCTGCAGGGCGGCCAGCGTCAGCAGACCCGGGTCCCCCGGGCCCGTGCCGACCAGGTAGACGGTGGAGGGGAGGGGGCCGGCGGGGGTGGGTGCGTCGTCGGCGTCGGCGGGTGGGGGTGGAGGGCGTGGTCGGGGCGGCAGAGGTGCTGCCGTCGCCGCCGCGTGAATGCTGCCACCCCCGCTAGCGCCCTCCGCGTCGCGCGCCAGCTTCCCGCCACGCGCTGCCGCTTGGAGGATGGCTGCCAGGCGGCTCACATCGACTGGCTGCGCGGTAGAGGAAGCGTAGGACGGACTGGGGACGGCACGGCAGGCGGCGCGGCGAGGGCGGCGCTGGCCGCATGCGGGCGGGCGGGAGGGTGCGTGGCGGCGGAGCGCGGTCCGGGTGGGTAGGGAGGGCATGGTGTGGGGTGGGGTCGAGGAAGGCAGTGGCCCGAATGCACGCGGGTCCTCTCTCTCTCGCCCACAGGGCGGCGCGGCGGGGACGCGAGTTTAGGGTTGTCGTCTCCGGTCACACCGCCTCGCTCAGTTTTTTCTTCTTTTCGAGTCGGGTCGTGCGCCACTCCCTTTTCCGGCCGCGGCACTCCACGCACGGGCCCACGCACGCTGCCACCCACGCACCCTGCTCACCCACCTTCCTGCTGACGCCCTAATCACACACCGCAAAGTGCAGGAGCGCTGGCCCTCAAAATACGAGAGCGAAGAGATGACACCCCAGCCGGTCCCTGTCCCTCGCATCACCCCCATCGACCCGGCCTCCGTCCACCGCATCTGCTCCGGCCAGGTCGTCCTGGACCTGGCCACCGCCATCAAGGAGCTAGTCGAGAACGCGCTGGATGCGGGCGCGACGGCGGTGGAGGTATGGAGAGAGAGGAGGCGGGAGGGAGAGAGATGGGGGGAGCGGCGCGCGCGCTAGCGCTCTGTCGCGCGTCCCTCCCGAAAAACCTCCTGCGCACGCCGCCTTTTCAACACGCTTACACACACACACACACACACACATTCCAGGTCCGCCTCACTGACTCGGGCGCCGACCTGATCGAGGTCTCCGACAACGGGCGCGGCATCCCGCCCTCCCAGCACGCGAGCCTGGGCCGCAAGCACCACACGTCCAAGCTGCGGACGTTTGCCGACCTGGGGCGGGTCGAAACGTTTGGCTTCCGCGGGGAGGCGCTCTCCTCCCTGTGCGGCCTGGCCGAGAGCGTCTGCATCGTGACCCGGCCGGCGGAGGGCGAGGACGGGCAGCCCCCGCCCTCCGCGGCGACGCGCCTGACGTTCGACGCGGGCGGGGCGCTGGTCGGGTCCGAGCCCGCCGCGCGCGCGCACGGGACGACGGTGGCCGTCAAGGGCCTGTTTGCCCCGCTCCCCGTCCGCCGGCGGGAGCTGGGCCGCACCCTGCGCCGGGAGTACGGGCGGGCGCTCACCATTCTGCAGGCGTACGCCCTGGCCTGCCCGGGCGTGCGGCTGGTGGCGACCAATGCGGGGGCGGGGCCGGGCGGCGGGCGGACGACGGCCGTGGCCTCGGCGGCCGGTGCCTCCCAGCTCGCGGTGTTTGCGTCGCTCTTTGGGCCCAAAGCCGCGGCCACCCTGGTCCCCGTCGACATTCCGCTGCCAACCGACCTGGTGCCGCACGGAGGCAGCGGCGAGGCGGCGGCCGGCGACGGTGGCGCCCCCCCGCCGCCGCCGCCCCGCATCGCCGGCTTCGTCTCGTCCGGCACCGCCGACCGCGCGCGCGCTGCGGGCGACCGCCAGTTTTTCTTCATTAACGGCCGCCCCGTCGACTTCCCCGCCGCCAGCCGCGCCCTGAACGAGGCGTACCGGTCCCTGGCCTCGCCCGCCACCGCGGCCTGCCGCCCCTCCGCCCTGCTCGACTTCCACCTGCCTCGGGAGGCGGCGGACGTGAATGTGACGCCTGACAAGCGCCGCGTGTTTTTGGCGGCCGAGGGCCGGGTGCTGGCGGCGCTGGCGGCGGGGCTGGCGAAGTTGTGGGAGCCGTCCCGGTCGACGTACACGCTCCAGACGGCGCTGACACAGCAGGCACCGGCCAAGCGGGCCCGCGTGGCGGTTGAGGAGGGGGGGGCAGGGGAGGTGGAAGAGGAAGGAGAGAGGGAGGGCACGGAGGCGGGGGCGCGACCTGCCGCGGCCGCCCCGCCTGCCTCCCCCTCCCCCTCCTCGTCCAAGGAGGAGGAGGAGGAGGAGGAAGAGGCCGTGCCCAGCCCGTCCATCGCCCTGGGCCCACGCCCGACTCGGCGGTCGACGGTCCTGTCCTCCCCGGCCCAGGCAGCGGTCGGTGGCCGGCGTGGGCGGGCGCCGCCGGCGGCCGCTCTGTCGCCAGCACCGGCGACCACCGCCGCCGCCGCCGCTGCCCCACCGCTCAGCCTGGCCGCCTTTGCGCTGGGCGGGGCCAAACCGCCTGGGCCCGTCCCACCGCCCCGGCGGCTGGGGCGGGCCACAACGCCGCCGCCCCTGTCTCCCGCGCGGCGCGGGCGGCGGGCGACGGTCGTGGTGGCGGTGGCGAAGCCGGCAGAAGAGGAGGACGAAGAAGAGGAGGCGGCTGCCGAGCCGTCGTCGTCTGAGGAAGAAGTTGACGAAATGGAGGTCGAGATGGTGGACGCGCCGCCCGCGGCGGTCTCCCCACCCGCCGAGAGCAGCGAGGTGGAGGAGGAGGAGGAGAAAGCGGCGCATGCGATGGGGGAGGAGCAAGAGACGGCGGCGGAAGAGGCGGAGGTTGAGGTCGAGGTCGAGGCCGAGGTTGATCCGGCCGCTCCTCAGCCCGCTCCACCCCCACTCACCGTCCGCGTCGACTTGGCCGCCCTGACCGCCCGCTTCGAGGCCCGCTGGGCCGCCCGGACGGCTGCCTCTCGGTCGTCCGAAGCGGGTGAGGGTGAGGGCGAGGTGGCACCCCCGCCTCCTACCTTCCACGCGGCCTCCCTGGCGGGCAAGGCCACCTCGGAGGATGAGGCGGCCGGCGGCGCGCCGCCCCAACCACCGCCCGCCTCTGACGCCCTCCTCCCCGCCCCCGCCGACCCGACCGACGCGGCAGCCTCCGAACTGGAGCGCGTCTTCGCCCGCTCCGAATTCAAGGCCTTGGCCGAAGGCGTCGTCGGCCAGTTCAACCTGGGCTTTATCCTGGCGGCCGCGCCCCAAAAAGCAAAATCAAAGCGTGCCCAGTGCGATGCGCGGCGCGCGGGCCGAGACCTCTTCATCATCGACCAGCACGCATCGGACGAAAAGGCGAACTTTGAGCGCCTAGCGTCGGAGACCGTGTTTGGGCGGCAGCCCCTGCTGGCGCCCGTGCCCCTGGACCTAGCGCCCGCGGAAGCGCTGGCGGTGCGGGCGCACGCGGACGCGTTTGCGGCCAACGGCTTTGAGATTGTGGACGAGGAGGATGGAGGGAAAACGTCGGTCGACGGCGACGCCTCCGCTCCCGCTTCCGGTCGCCTCCTCCTCACCGCCGTCCCCACCTCGCGCGGCGTCGTGTTTGGCGAGGCTGACGTCCAGGAACTGGCGGCCGAGCTGGCCGCCCGCCCGGCCGCCCGGACGGACGGCGCGGCCTGGCCCCCCAGGCCCGCCCGCCTGCGCGCTCTCCTCGCCTCCCGGGCCTGCCGGTCCTCCGTCATGATCGGCCGCCACCTGGCCCTGGCCGACCAGAAGCGCATTGTTGCCCGCCTGGCGTCGCTGGACTCGCCCTGGAACTGCCCGCACGGGCGGCCGACGATGCGGCACCTGGCGGTTTTACCGCCGGCGGTCGAGGATGAAGAGTTTTAAAATGGAAGTAGTTTTGCTTTTGTTACACTATATCACGCGCGCATTTGACCTTCTTTCACGCACTCTCTAACGACACTAGGCCTGTCGCGAGGGCGGCCTCCAGCATGGGCGCGGCGGACGGGGGGGCAGCGCCAGGAGAGCCCTCCCCCGCTCGGCGCACGGCCGCCTCGAGGAGGCCCGACCTGGCCGGGTCGGCACCCAGCCTGTCGATCAGAAAAGCCGCGACCGACGCCCGGGGGCGGGGGTCGATCCCCGCGGCGCCCCCTCCAGACAGCCCGAGCAGGCGGGCCAGACCGGCCTCGCCGCCGGCCTCGGCTAGGGCGGCCTCATCCGCCCGGCAACGGGCGAGGAGCAGGAGGGACACCGCGGCCGCCGCGTCGGGCACGCCAGGCTGGTGCTGGTCACTTCCCCCGCCTCCACCGCCGCCCCCGCCCAGTCCCTCCAACACCGACGCCAGCAGGGACACGGGTAGCTTCTGCAAAACGGGGCCCGGCGTCCCCGCCGCGCCCGCCAGGTAAGCCGCAACCGGCCCGCCCGCCGCGGCGGCCGCCGCATCCAGCGCGTCCGGCACGGGCCGGGTGGTGGAGGTGCATTGTTGTTCGGCGGGGGGCAGGCGGGGGGCGACGGCCGCGAACAGCGCATCCGTCAGGGCAACGTAGGCCGGCGTGCGAGGCCCTGGAGGGCAGAGGGCGACCCAGGCGGCGGCGGCGGTCAGCGTGGCCAGGGCGGTGTCAAGTGGAGGGGCTGCAGAGGGCGAGGCAGGAGGCTCCAGCAGGAGTGCCCGCTCCAACGACCGGCGCGCGGCGGAGACGATGATGAGCGGGGCGCCCGGCCCGCTGCCACTCTCGCGCACAAGAATAGCAAGGCAGGGGCGGAGAGGGTGGGAGGCGTCGGCGCCGTCGCCGGCCTCTGGCGTCGGGAGGAGCGTGGATGAGGAGGGGGCGGAGGCGGAGGCGGCAAAGAGGGCGCACGCTTCAGCCAGGGCGGCCGCCGCGAGGGCGGCCGCGTCCGTCGGGGGTGGCCGGGTGGGGGCCGCGCCCTCCTCCTCACCGCCCGTTGCCGGCGGTAAGGCCACCGCCAGAGCAGAGCCCAGGTCACCCGAGAACGCGGCGCCCGCACGCAGCAGGGCTGCCAGGGCGGGCCCTCCAGCCGCGGCGGCAGCGGCCGCCCGGCGGGGCAGGCGCGCCCCGAGCGCCCCGGCCGCCACCCGGGCGGCCGCCAAGGTCCGTGCCGCAGGGGTGGGCTGCTGGGGCGAGGCAGCAGGCAGCGCCGCCACCGCCGCAGCCCCGCCGGGCGTGGCGTGGACCGACACACTGCTGGGCGTCGGCGTGGCTTTCGCCTGGGGCGGCGCGGGCGCGGGCGTCAAGGGCACGCCCTCGTCCTCCTCCGCCCGCCCGGCCTCCTCCCACCCATCCACCGCATCCGCATCACACCCCGCCCACCCCGCCCGCACCCAGGCCGCCAGGGCGTCCGCGCCCGCCGCGGCGGCGGGGCCGCCGCCCGCGACGAGGGCCCTGGCCGCCGACGCGCCCGCCCGCCCGGCCAGCCCGCCCAGCAGGCCGTCCAGCAGGGCGCACGCCAGGGACCTGCGCGCCTCCAGGGGCAGGCGGACCGCCCCGGCGTCCGCCAGCAACCAGACCAGCGCCCGCGGCCCGCCCAGGGGGTGCAACAGGCCGGGCGGTGGGGGGCTGGGGAGGGGAGTGGTGCCGGTGGCGGTGGTGGGCGTGGGCGTGCGGGGGGCGCCCCCGGCGAGCACCACGCCCCACCGCCCGCCGCCCGCCCGCCGGCCTTCCTCGCCGGGGAGGCCGTACAGGCAGGCCCCGAGCAGGCGGACCAGGTGCAGGCGGACGTGGGGCGGCCAGGCGGCGACGCCGGACGCGATCGCCATCGCCGCGGCCGCCCGGGCGGGGGCAGGCGCGGCGCCGCCTGGGGTGGGAGGGGCCAGGGCAGCCACCAACCCCGCCCGCCACGCCCCGCCGGACGAGCACAGGTGGGCCAGGGCGCCCACAGCGGCGGCCCAGACGGCCGGGTCGGCTTCGGCCGTTTCGGCCAGGCGGGTGAGGGCGTGCGACGTCACGCCCGCCAACCAGGCACGGAAGGCAGGGGCCGCTCGCGGCTCGCCGCCGGCCTCGCCGCCCAGCAGCCGCTCCGCCTGCAGCGCCCACCCGACCACCGCGTCAAAGGCCCGGGCCCGGGTGGCCGGGTCGGCCGAGCCCAGGGGCGCCGCCAGCATGTGCGAGACCAATCGGGAGGACGCGAGCAGCGGGGTGGGCGCCTGCCGGGCCCACAGGTCGACGACCAGCTTGCCGAGGACCGCGCCCGCGGCGGGGTCGTCACAGGCCTGCATGAGGGCCGCGTCTAGGATGGCTTCGATCTGGTCGTCCGGCAGGACGAGCTCCTCCGCGGTGGTGGTGGTGGGATGCGAAGGGTGGGACGAAGAGGAGGAAGGTGGAGGTGGAGGTGGCCTTGCGCCTGGTGGTGCCGCGCCCCGCTCGAACTCGCCCCGAATGTGGGCCCGCTGGGCGAGCGCGTCCGCGGCCAGGGTCGCCGCCAGGGCCGCCCGGTCGGCCGGCATCCAGGCGGGGCTGTCGGAGGCTGCGAGTGAGTTTGGTTGATGAAAGAAGGGGTGAGCCCGGGGAGGTCGTTTTTTTTTTTTTCGAAGCGGCGCGCTCTTCTCTTCTCCCCTCTCCCGCCCTCACCATCGCTCCCCGCCCACACGGCGTCCGCCAGGTCCCGCCCCCGATCCGCCAGGGTCGCCCCAAACCGGCGGCCCAGGTGGTCGCCCACCAGGACGTCGGTGGCCGTGGGGGGCGGCGTTGTTGTGAATGCATGGGCATCGGCCCACCAGGGCGGGCCGGATGGTGGGTCGCCGCTGCCGGACGCCAACGCCGCCAGGCTCTCATCATCCAGGGTAGAGTAGGGGCGGACGCGGAGGTCGGCCATGACCGGGAACACGGAGCGCGCGCCTCTCGCGCCTTCACCCACGCGGAGAGAAAAAACTTTGTCTCACCCCCATCTTTTTTTCATTCTTTTTTCCATTGATTTTCTTTTGCCTGTCCGCGCCCGTCGCGCGCCGAGGCAGGGACGAGCGCTGCCCCCACACAGTCACCCCCACACAGTCACCATGGCCGACTCCTGGGCGACCGTGACAGTGGACAGCCCCAGCCCGGAGGGGCGCGGGCCCAAAGTGCAGGTGCACGGCCCGCCCGCGCCGCGCGCACAGGCCGCCGCCCCCCGCTGCCTGCAAGGGGGCCGCCCGCCCCGGGCGCCCGTGGCGGCGGCCATCTCGCGCCTGCCCGCCCCTGTGTTGGACGACGATGCTGCTGCTGGTGCTGCTGCTGACGCTGCTGCTGCCGCCGTCGCGGCCGCCATCGCCCAGGCGACCGCGGCGACCGCCGGCTCGACCGCGGCCCAACAACCTCCCATCCAGCTGACCGACCGGGAGCAGCGGGCGTTGAAGGCCGCGTCCATCCTGCGGTCCCGACTGGCCGCCACCCGGGCAGAGGCGGCGACGCTGGAAGACCTGACGACGGAAGCGGAGGCGCGCGCGGCTGCGGCCGAGGCACGCGCGGCGGTCGCGGAAGCGGTGGCCGCCCACGTGCCCGGCCTGAAGGCTTCCCTGCTGGCTGCCCAGGCGGACGTCCTGGCCCTCCAATCTGCCCGGTCTGCCCTGCAAGCGACGGCAGTGGCCGCGGTCGCGGGCGACACGGGCGCGGCGGCCGTGGCGGACGCCGCGTGCGCGGCCGAGCGGGCCGCCCACGCGGACACCCGGGCGGGCGCGGCGGCCCGGGAGCGGGACCTGGAGTCCCGGGCGGCGAGCGCGGCTACCGCGGCGGCGGCCGCCCAGGCAGCCTTGGGCGTGGCCCAGGCGCGGGCCCGGGAAGGCGAGGCCCGGGCCGAAGCGGCCGAGGCGGCCGCGGCGAGGGCGGCGGCCGTGGGTGTGCCGCCGCCGCCGACGGCGGCAGCGGCAGCGGCGGCGGCGACGACCGCACAGCCTCCGTCAGCCCCCCCCCCGGCGGCGGAGGGCAGCGCAGCCGCCAGCGATGCCGCCCTGTCAGCTGCCCTGGCCCGGGCGGCCGCCGCGGAGGGTGAGGCGGCCCGCCTGCGCGCGTCCGCTGCCGCCGCGACCGCCCAGCTGGGGGAGGCCAAGTACCTGCTGGCGTGCAAGCAGGGCGAGGTGGAGGCGGCCAAGGCGGCGGCCTCCCTGGCAGCGGTCGCGGCAGCGGGCGCGGACGCCCGGCGGGAGGCGGCCGTCACGGCCGCCACGGCGGCCGCCCTGGAAGCGGTCGAGGCGACCACAGCGAGGGGGGGAGGTGGTGGCGCGGGGCCCGGAGGCCACCGCTTCCGCCGCCGGGCCGGCCTGCCCCTGTATATGGAGACGTCGACCGCCGCCGCCGCCGCCAACGCCACCGGCCGCGGCCTGGTCGCGACCAGGATGGAGGCCCTGGATTCCTGGGCCTCCCAAGCGGCGGCCGCCATGGCGGGTGCGCGCCCGCGCACGCGCGTCCTGGTCGCCCTCTACTTTGTGTGCACGCACGCCCTCATCTGGGGGCTGCTGGGGCGGCGAGGGGGAGGGGGAGGAGGGCATGGCGCTGTCGCTGCGAGTAGTGGCGGGCTGCCCGCGTGAAAATGGACGTAGAGAGGTTTTGTATGTGCTAACGCCCTTTTTGGCGCCCTTTATCCTGGCGCCCTTTTCGGCCGCCGCCTCCAAGGCAGGCGCCGCAGCTTCACCAGCACCAGGAGCGGCGACAGCCCCTACCTCCACAGGCGCCGCCACAACGGGCCCAGGCTCGCCCACTGTCTTCGTGTCCTCACTGTCCGGCCTCGACCGCGTAACCGGTTGACGGAACGTGACTTGATAGGTGGTGCCGGGCGTGCCCGGCGGCGCCACGTAACCCCCGTCACCGGCGGTGACCAATGTGACGCGGTCGCCATTCACCAGGGTCGGCATGATAGTCGCCACCAACGCCAAAGGGAGGGAGAGTCTCTGTGCCACGCCCGCCGCGTTGACCAGGCCGGGCGATGGGCGTGGTTGGGTGGGGAGCGGTGTGAAGGACAGGTTTCTCCTGTTTACAGGTCACTTCCTGTTTATTTCCTCCGCGTCCAAACACACACGTCCTCTCACTTATCACACGCCGAAATGCCCGCCGGCATGGACCCCGTCATCGCAGCTGCTGCCCCTATCCTCGCCCTGCCCGCGGGCAAGGAGGGTAAGGCGCAGTGCGATGCCGCCCCGCCACCAGCGTTGGCCAACGCCACCGCTGTGGGACTGACGCCCGAAAAGGCGAGCCGCGCCGCCGCCGCGGGCGCGGCCGCCTCCCTGGCCGGCCTGAGCCTTGTGTCTCCGGCCGGCGCCCCGGAGACGCCGGCTCCGCGGGCGTATGCCGCCGCCCCCGCCGCCGCGGGCGCGTCCCCCGTCGACGTATCTGCGAATGGGGACGACCTGCTGGCCTCACCGCCCCGCCTGGGCGCGGCCCGCCGGGGGCTGTCCTTCCCGTCCACGGACTCGACCTCGCCGACCACAGTGATGGCCTGTGCGGCAGCGGTGAGCCCCCTGCCCTCCCGGCCAGGGCTGGGCGTGGCGCGGGCGTCGGAGGGCGACGACACGTCGGCCGGTGCGCCATTTGTCGAGCCTCTCCTCGACCCGGCCGACGACCGGTTCACCATGTACCCCATCAAGTGCGTTCTGAATGGCGATGGGGAGTGTGATGGAAGGAAAATCCATCGCGCGTAAGCTAGAGTGCGATGGAGCACGGGAAGGCATGCCGGGCGCCGCGTTTGGGACGCCCGATCTTCCCGCCTAATAAAAAAATGGTCAATGCAAGGCTTTTTTGTTGCCCGCCGCCCGCGCCCTGGCCCGCGCCCGGCCCCCGGGCTGGGAACCCGCGCGATGGGTAGATCGACTGAGCAGCCATCTACCCCCTGGCATAAAGCGCAATGCAGGAGAGTCCCCACGATTGCCTCCCAGTCGCCCGCACAAACAAACACGCGCCACAACGCTTGCGCGCTGCGCAAGGCGTGCACGGCCACCTCACCCCTCTCCCTGAACCCCTCCCTCTCAGGCACCCCGACGTCTTTGCAATGTACAAGCAGGCCGTCGCCTCCTTCTGGACGGTTGAGGAGGTCGACCTGTCCCAGGACTACCGAGACTGGGACAAGCTGACAGGTGAGAGGAAACGGAAAGGAGAGAGAGCCCAAGGGGCGGGCGGCGAGGAGAAAATCCCATCTTTCAGAACGCGCGCCAACGCCCCCCCACATGAAAAAACCTTCTCTCTCCTCAGCCGACGAAAAGTCCTTTGTCATGCACGTCCTCGCCTTCTTCGCCGCTTCCGACGGCATCGTCCTGGAAAACCTGGCCCTCCGCTTCATGGCGGACGTGCCCGCCCCCGAGGTGCGCGCCTTCTACGGCTTCCAGGTCGCCATTGAGAACGTGCACTCGGAAATGTACAGCCTGCTGCTGGAGGCGTACGTCCGGGAGCCGTCCCAGCGGGACCACCTGCTGCGCGCCATCGAGACAGTGCCCTGCATCCGGCGCAAGGCCGCGTGGGCGCTGCGGTGGGGGGGCAGTGGGGCCACCTTTGCGGAGCGCCTGGTCGCGTTTGCGTGCGTGGAGGGGATCCACTTTTCGGGCTCCTTCTGCGCGATCTTCTGGCTGAAGAAGCGGGGGCTGATGCCCGGGCTGACCTTCTCCAACGAGCTCATCTCCCGGGACGAGGGGCTCCACACCGACTTCGCCTGCCTGCTGTACGGCAAGCTGTCCGAGTCGTCCCGCCTGCCGGAAGCGGCCGTCCACGCCATCATTGGCGAGGCGGTCGCCCTGGAGGAGGAGTTTGTGTGCGACGCCCTGAGCGTGGCTTTGGTCGGCATGAACGCCGGCCTGATGGCGACCTACATCCAGTTTGTTGCCGACCGCCTGCTGGTCGCCCTGGGCTACGCGCCCCTGTACGGCGTGGCCAACCCGTTCGACTGGATGGAACTGATTTCGCTGCAGGGCAAGACCAACTTCTTCGAGCGCCGGGTGGGAGAGTACCAGCGGGCGGGCGTGATGGCGTCAGTCGACAGCGGCGCCAACGATGAGTTCAGGTTCACGACGGCGGAGGACTTTTGAGAGGGAGAGGGCGGGGGCGGGTGTTGGTGTGGGATTCATTCCTCACAAGCTCCTGGCAAAAACTGTTGAAAGAGGGAGAGGGGGGCGGGGCAGGGCGGGGCAGGTTTGAGATGAGATGATCACACTGTTAGCGAACCCATTCTATTTCCCTTGCTTCATACCTGTGGTCGTCACACTCAGCAACAGCCTGGTGCGCGTGTGGGTAAAGAGAGAGAGGAGAGGAAGGCGCGCGGCGGGGAGTCTCCCAAAAGTTTTGGTGAGGATGGGGAAAGGGTGCTGGAGAGAAAGTTGTTTGCAAGTACAAAAAAGCCTAGGCTTCTCCACCTCTGACAAGGGGAGACAGGCCGGCGTGGACGCCTATTCGAGGGCGGTCGACAGCGCGCCACGCCCGCCCTCTTTGCTCGAAGACCTCGGCCCGCGGCGCACAGCGTTCGTTTTCCTGAGAGACGAAGAACAAAAAAAAAAATCGTCCCCCCATTCTTCCTTTGGCGCTGTGGTTAGGGTTTTCCGGCGCCTTCCTTTCCTCCCTTTTCGTCATGACCCTCCCGGCCGACCCCGCCACCGCCGCGGCTGCCTTAGCCTCGCCCGCCGCCCTGGAATCCCTGGTCGCGGGCGTGAGGGCGGGCGCGCGGTGCCGGGACGGGGGTGCGCAGGTAAAGAAAGAGAGGGGACCGTTGCCCTTCCCCGGGTCGTGTCTCGAAAACCGCCTCTCTTTTCTCACCGCGCGCTCGTCCCACTTACAGGCTGCCGCCACCACCCTGGTTGCCCTGGCTGACGCGGTCGCCACCGCCTCGACCGTCCCCCCTGCCGCCTTCCCCCACCTTTCCGCCCTCCTCTCCCTCCCTCCGTCCCACCCATACCGGTCTGCCCGCGCGGCCGCTCTCTGCGCGACTGCCGCCCTCGCGACCGCCACCGCCCGCCACGACTCCGCCCTCACGGCCACCTCCATCCTGCCCGCTGTGGCAGCCGGCATGGCCGACCGCGCCCCTGAAGTGCGGGAAGCGGCGGCCCTGGCGGCGGGACAGGTGATGCAAGCCAACAACGGCAGCACTGCCGCCACCCTCCTCCCCCTCCTTGCGCCCGTGCTGCTGGTCGGGGCGGCTGATGAGGACGCCGGCGTCGCGCTGGCGGCGGTGGCGGGACTGGGCAGCGCGGGCGGCGCGCTGCCGCCGTGTCGTGCCTGGCAGGCCTGGGCGCAGTGGGGCGCGGCCTCGGCGGCCCTGCCCTGCGCGCGCCCGCTGGTGGTGGTCGTGGCCCGGGCCGTGGGGTGTCCGGCCGCCCCCCTCCAGCCTGCCTCCTGCCTCCAGCCCCTACTGGCCGCCCGCCTCACCCCGCGTGCCCTGTGGGGCCTGGCCTGCCTGGCCGGGCCTGCAGGACTGGCCCAGCATGCGAGCCAGGTGATTGGGGCTCTGGACGCGGCGCCCCAAGACGATCCCGCCCTGCTCTTTGCGGCCCAGGCCGCGGGCGCCGCGCTCCCGCAGGCCGCCCTGGTTGCGGCTGCCTTTCCAAATGAAAGGAGCGCCGCCCTCGCCGCCACCACCACCGCCATCCGCACCTGCCTGCTGTTTGGGGTCGTCGTGGCTGGCCACACCTTGAGCGCCGAGGAGGCCCCCCCCGTCGTGGCTTGGCTGGAGGGCTGGTGGGGGGAGGAGGAGGAGGAAAAGGAAAAGGACGCCGCCGCCTGGGCCGTGCTCCAGGCGGCTGGCCTGGTCGCCCGGGCGGTCAGCGACGGCGCCCGCCCCGCCATCGGACCCCGCCTCTGGTGTGTGGCCGTCCGGGTGGCTGCTGCTGTGGGTGGATGTGGCGGTGGCGGCGGTGCAGACGCGGCCGTCGCCCGCTTGGCGTCAGACCTGGGCTGCGGTGCAGGCATCGGAGCCAGAGTCCCGGCTGCCTGGGGCGTGGCCGCGGTCGTGTCCCTCCTCTCGCCCACCCCGTCCCCGCCCGCCATCGCCTCCCTAGAAGCAGTCCTGCTGGCGATGGCGAGGCATGCTTTGCCCCCAGCCGCTGTATCCACTATCCTGAGCTGGGTGGAGGAGCACCAGCTGGGGCTGGACCCTCCTTGCCGGGGCGCCCTCCTCCGCCTGGTGGGCCGGGTCGCGGCCAGCGCGGGAGGGGCGGCCGCCTTGGGCGCACCTGGTGACGCCAAGGAGAACCAGAGCCGACAAACCTTGGCCGACCGGGCCGCCACCTGCATTATTCTGCCCTGCCTCACCCAGCCCAAAGTCGGCGGGGGCGGCGTCCGGGCGGCCGCGGGCGTGGCCGTCGAACTGATCGCCCGCCTGCTGACATCTGGGGGCGTGGCTTCCTGCTTGGCCTCCGCCCTGGCGGCCCGAGCGACGGCCGACGCCGACCCGGCCGCCCGGGTGGCGGCCTGCGGGGGCTTAGCGGCCCTGCTGGGCGCTGCCACGCCGCTGTCCCAGGCTGCGCGGGAGGCGGGCGTGGCCGCGCTGGTGGCCGCCCTGGACGATGCGGGGGATGGCGCCGGGTCGGCCCGCGTGCGGGGCGCGGCGGCAGCCGCGGCCGGGGCGGTCTGTGCTGCCCAGTCAGAGGTGGCGGGGGCGGGCGGCTGAGAGGTGAGAGAGGGAAGGCAGGGAAAGAAAATACACACATTCACGGAGGGGGGAGCTTGGCCTGAGCACAGCAGCGCGCCCTCACACGCACACACACACAGCTGTGTGTGTGTGTGTGCGTGCGAGTTTTTTTTTTATGTAGAGATTTTTGTGAAAGACACAAAAAACAGGCGTCATGCACGAGACGGGGCGACCTCGACGACCTGCATGAGCGAGGGGATGGGCGCCCCACCCCCTCCACCCTCCGCCTGGGGCTTCGCCGGCGCCGCCGCGAGCCGGCACGCCCGCCCGCCCACGGCCACGTAGCCGGGCGTCAGCGCAGCCACTGGGCTCACCCCAGCACCCGCCGCCGCCTCCAGCACGGCGGCGACCGACACGCTCGCCCAGAGCGTGGCCCACGGGTCGCCGACGGAGGCGGTCAGGGCCGCGCCACCGGGGGAGAGCGCGCCGTCGGTCGCGCCTGCTAGGGCACGCAGGCCCAGGTAGGCCCCGCCCGCTTTGGGGCGGACGACCAGGGTGTAGGGCGGGGCTAACGGGCTGTGCAGCCCGGTTTCGCCGGCCGCCGCCAGGGTGAGGGACAGGATGCCGACCGCCCGGGACGACCCGTTTCTGTCGTGCTGCAGCCCGGGCGAGGAGATGCTGAAAGTGGCGGCGCAGGCGGCGCCGCCTTTGGGCGCCGTCGCCGCCTCCATCCCCGCCGCGTCAGCCGGCGCGGGGCCTGGCGGTGGCGGGCCCCGCCACTCCGGCGTGGGCGGCGCAAACCAGGGCACTGCGCCCAGGCCGCCCAGGAAGGCGGTCACGCCCCAGTCGACGGGGGGCAGGGTGATGGAGGGGGTGCTGCCGTCGCTCCCGCCACCGCCACCACCAGGCGCGGCGGCGGCCAGGACGATGGCCTGGGAGGAGGAGGAGGAGGGCGTGCTCGCCCCACCCTCCTCCTTCCCCACCATCCACGCGTCCCACGCCCAGGACCGGACCGGCACGTGCCCGCCGCCTGGGGCCGCGCCGCCCACCGCGGCCGCGGCCGCGCACGCAGGCAGACCGCACGTCGGCTGCAGCCAGGCGGCCAGGGCCGCGAGGGCGGCCGCGTCCGCGCTCATGCTGCTGTTTGTGGCGGTGGGCATCGTCACGGGCTCGACCTCTGCCGCGGTGGCCGTCGCCTGGACGAGCTGGGCCGGTGGGGGCGGGCCACCAAAGGCGCCGAGGAGGAGGGGGTGGGTGTGCGTGAGGCCGCCCCATGCCACCTCCAGGGCAGCCCACTCCACGGGCGGGGAGCGGGGCGGCGCCCCGGCCCCACCCCCACGCTCACTGGGCACCTGCCAGGACGGGGAGACGACGGCCTGGCGGGCGTAGGGGCGGTTGGCCAGGGTGACAAAAAAAGCGGCCGCGGAGGCCGCCTGGGCGGTGCTGCCCTCATCCCCACCACCGACGGCCGTGCTGTAGCCACCGCCGGTGATGCCGCCCATCCCGACCGCCTGGCCTGCGCCTGGGATTAGATAGAGCGATCCAGGGGCGGCGAGGTCCAGGGCGTCCATGGCAGACAGGAGGAGGGCGCCCAGGCCGGGGTGAGACGCGGTTGTTGAGGCGGCCGCCACGTCTGACGACGACCCCAGCGGGGGCTTGACGCCGGGCACCCACCCCACGCCCGCAACGTCCGGGTCGGCCGCCAGGCGAATGGCCAGCTTCCCGCCCGCGGCGGGAGCGACCGCGGCCGCGACAGCCGCCCAGGCGCCCACCCAGGTAGGCGGTGGGGCGGCCAGGCCGGCCGAGGCCGGGCCGCCCGCGTCCTCTAAAATCACGTACAGCCCGCTCGCACTGGCCAGCCGCACCAGCCCGACCAGGCGGTCCAGGGTAGAGGTGGAGGGTAGGTAAGCATTGCAGGCAGAGGAGGCGTTGGCGAAGAGAGGGGCGGTTGAAGGGAAGACGGTCCAGGCTGAGCGGACGACGGTGGGGGGCAGGGACGCCGCCGCGAGGGCCGCCACGCCGGCGCCCGTGCCCGGGCAGGGGCCGGCGGGGAAGAGCGGCTCCGCGCGCCCAGGTTTCAGAATGAACTCCAGGTCCAGGGGCAGCTTGATGGCGTTGAAGCCCAGGGCGCCGACCCGGGCCAGGGCGGCCGCCGAGTCCGTGCCGAGCACGCCCAGGCTGGCAGAGTTGGTAAAGCCGGCCGGCCAGGTCACGGCGCGCAAGTCGACGGGGTGGCCCGCCGCACCCAAGATAAGCGACCCCGCCGTGGCGAGCGGGTGGGCGGTGACGGGCGGCATACCCGCCCCTGCTTCGGCCGAACGCGGCGGCCCAACCCAGGGGAGGGGTGGCGGAGGCGGCGGTGGTTGTGGTGCCCCCCCGCCGCCCCCCGTCGACCCGCCCAGCGCCAGCGCCCCACTCTGCAGGCCCCACCCAAACAGGTCGCCATCAAAGGTGCCGGGTGAGAAGGCAGGCGAGGACGCGTTGGCGGCGGCGGCCGCCGCCCCACGCCGCGCCACGGGCGCCCGGCCGCGGAGGAGGGCGGGCACGGTCGGCGCGTCCGACCCGTCGCTTCCAGCACCGCCACCACCACCGCCATCCTGGGTCGGCCCCGTCGCGACGCCCGCCCCAAACCACCAGGGGCGCAGGCCGACGTACTCCAGCCACGTCACCTTGTTCCAGTCGATGGCGGTCCAGTCGCTCTTGACGACGCCCATCGCGCCCTCGCTGTTGGAGTTCCAGCACCACCAAAACACGCCGGACAGGGGGTTGTGGAGCCCGTCGGCGGCGGCCGGGTTGGGGCGGCCGCCCGGCCGCCCCGCCATCGCGTACGCCGCAAAATCCATCTGGGTTTGCAGGTCGTCCCAGGCCAGGAAGCCGGTGCCGGTCTCGCCCAGGAATACGGGGAAGCGGACGCAGGGACCGGAGCCGTCGCCCGGGCAGTAGCCCTCCTTGTTAAGGTAGCCGAAGGATTGGGACAGGCGGCGGTACAGCCCCGCGCCCGTCATCTCGGCCGTGGTCCGGGCGACGGAGGGGCCGTAAATGTGGGGGCCCGCCACCACCCGCCCCACGTACGGCCGGCCCAGGACGGCCTTGAAAAAGGGGTTGGGGTCGGACAGGCCGCGCGACGCAATGAGGGCCGGGTCGGTCGCCAGGCCGTCGCCCCAATTCTTGGCCAGCCCGGCCTGGCCGCACCCCTCGATCACGTACAGGAAGGGATAGACCGGGTCCAGGGCGTCCATGACGGCCAGGTACAGGTCGGTCATGCCGGGCTTGCCCGCCCGGGCTTCCCAGGCCAGGCCCCACGCATCGGGTTCGTTCAGGGCGTCGATCATGGACACCGAGGCAGCGCCTGGCTGCTCCGCCACCAGCCGGCGCGCGAGCTCGGTCCACCGGGCCACCCACAGGCCCGGGTCGCGCAGGGCGGTCTGGTCCAGGTTAAACTGGTTGTCCAGGAGCAGGTAAAACCCGTTGGCTGCCAGGTAGCCGGCCGTCCACAGGAAGCGGTCCAGCGTGGTGGCGGTCGGGGCGGTCGCGCTGCCGGGGCCGGGAACGTCGCTGTTACAGGCGCCGCCCATGCCCTGGGACGCGAGGGAGGCCGGCCCCGGGCCGGGCGCGGTCGAAAGAGGTGGGGGCGTGGCGAACCCGGCCGCCGGTGCGCCGGGCGGGGCGGTCGTGGCAGCCACGACCGCCTCCACCGTCACGCCCGCGCACGCGGACGCCAGCGGCTTCGGAGCCAGGGACCAGAGATCGGTAAAGGAAAAGGGCAGGCGGACCGCGTTGAAGCCCAGCAGTCGCAGGCGCCAGACGACGGTGGGGAAGTCCTTGGCGATGGCGTTGGTGCCGCCCCATAGGCCGTCGACGGCTGTCGCCCCGACCTCGAAGCCAAACCAGTTGACGCCCGTGAAGAAGAGGGCCTTGCCGTCTGGGCCCAGGATCTCGCCGTCCTTGGTGGTCATGCCTGGTGGAGGAGGAGCAGCAACAGCATCAGGAGCGATGCTGAGTGACCCGCCCTCCTCTCCGTCCGTGGCGGCGACCACCACCGAACAGGGCGCGCCGTTGAGGGTGATGGAGGCGGGCAGGCGGGCGGAGGGTGGGGCGCCCGCCTCAAACTCCACGACCAGGCCCACCCGCGCAGAGCCACTGCCGTGCGCTGGCAGGGTTTGCCAGTACGCGGGGGCGTGCCCCACGACGTCCGCCGCCGCCAGGCTGCCGTTGCCGGCTCCCACGGCCGCCTCGAGGTTCCAGGCGCCCGTCACGGCCACACCCAAAGCGCTGACGCCCAGCGCCCAGGGCGGCCGGACGGGCGCGCCCGCCGTGCTGGCCACGTCCAGCTCCCATACGGCCGTGGTGGTGGAGGCCGAGGTGGACCAGGGCTGGGTGGACGCGAGCCGGACGACGCAGGGCGGGGTGGAGGCGGTGGCGGAGGCCAGGGTGGTGGTGGCTGTCGCGAGGAGCGCGCACGCGAGCGCCGCGCGCAATTCGCGGGGCGAAACAGAGGCGCTGCTCCCACGCCCCACACCTTGGCGCACGCTCATGGAGTGGATACTTAGGTGTGTGCACACGCCGCGAGTGGTGTATTGCGCCTGAGAGCGGGCCCTGGGGTGGTGTGTGGGAACCTTGGACGTTTTTTGGTGCGAGTTTGCGCCGGCCGCAAACACGGGAGACAGTGTCTCTCTCGCGTAACGAGCGACAGGTCCGGGCCTCGGTGGGCAAAAGGAGTGGGCAGGGGTTCCCAGCCAAGGGCCAGGAGAGTTGCGTGTGTAAAGAGGCTGGGGCAGCGGCGACACGCACTGGTCTACGCCAAGTCGGAAGGAGCAGGAGAGGGCAGTGAGAGGGAACAGGGAGTGAAGAGAGGGAACAAGGAGTGGAGAGAAGTGTACACTTGTTATTTTGACCCCGATGCGCGCGTCACACTCTGCCACCACCAAGCCCTCGCCTGCTTGCGCCCGAGCGGTTTGGCCGCGCGCGGGCGGTGTGCCGCGTCAGGTGGCGGGCTGGCGAGGAAACGGCGCCCTGGCTCGGCCGCCCCTCCATCCCTCGGCCCGCGCTCCTCCTCCTCCTCGGGCGGCCACCACGCCCACCATGCCCGCCTCAGCGCCTCCGACCCCTCCTCCTGCCTTCGCCTGGACCCATGCCTGGTACCCCGTCCTCTGCACGGTCACCGCCCCGGGGCCGGGCCCCCACGCCACGACCCTCCTGGGCCGCGACCTTGTCGTGTGGGCGAAAGGCGATGGGACGTACGGCTGCGTCGATGACGCGTGCGCCCACCGCGCGGCCCCGCTTTCGGAGGGGCGGGTGGAAGCGGACGGCCACCTGCACTGCGCCTACCACGGCTGGGCCTTCGATACCGCCGGCGCCTGCACCCGGTGCCCTCAAGCCGAGTCGCAGGCTGCCCTGACCACCATCCTGGCGTCCCCGCGCTCGGCCGTGCGTGCATACCCAACCCTGGTCGCGGCGGGGCTGGTCTTTGTCTGGCCGGACGCGGAGCCCGGGGCGGCCGGGCGGGCAGCGGCCGCCCCACCCCCTGTGCTGCCCGTGGAGGTGAGCGCGGCCGCGCAGGAAAAGGGGTGGTACGTGCGCGATCTCCCCTACTCGCACGACTTCCTGCTGGAGAATGTGTTGGACCCGTCCCACCTGCCCGTCTCGCACCACGGCTTGATGGGCCTGCTGAACCGGGGTAACGCCAAGCCCGTTCCCATGGTCCCGATCACGGAGGGTGATGACAAGAGCGGGGACCCCGCGCTCCCACCCCCACCCCCGCACGCGCCCGGCACGCCGCCGCCCGACCTCGACTTCCGCATCGCGTCCGTCCTCGCCCCGCCGGCCGACACCCGCCCGCTCTCCCGCCTCTCCTGGTGGGCGCCCACCCTGGTCCGGTACCGCTACGCGGCCGGACCCATGGTCTTCTCCACCAACCTGTTTTGCGTGCCGACCTCGCCCGGGCGGTCGCGCGTGTTCCTGGTCGACGGGGCCTACGCCAACCCACTCGCGGCGGGCGGTGCGGGCGGCGCCGGCGCAGCGCCGCCCAAGCCCGACGCCCGCACCGTCGCCCTGCGCTACCTGATGAAGGCCATCTTCGCCCTGCGGCCGGCCTTCCTGGGCCACCACGGCCAGGGAGACATCTTCGACGGGGACGGCGTCTTTCTGAACAGGCAAATGGCCGCCCTCGCCCAAGCGCAGGCCGCGTCGGCGGACGGCGGCGGCGCGCCCGGCGCGTGGCGCAAGCTGTACTACATGCCCGCCACCTGCGACCGGGCGGTGTCGAGCTTGCGGGCCTGGCTGGACGGACCCGGGGGCGGCGGACCGCCCTGGGCGGCCGGCGCGTGGGCGGCCGGGCGGGCGCCGTCCCGGGCGCTCGCGGCGTCCGTCGCGGCCGCCCCGCTCTCCCGTGTGGCCTCCCTGGACCGGGCGGCCCAGCACGTGCAGCACTGCTCCGTCTGCCAGGCCGCCCAAGCGCGGCTGACGGCGGTGCGGGCGGCGGCGGTCGCGGGCGGTGCTGTCCTCCTCCTTGCCGCGTCTTTCCTGGCTGGCCGCGGCGGCGGCGCCGGGCCGCCTGCTGGGCGGCTGGGGGCTGCGCTGGTGGTGGCCGCGGCCGCGCTCCTCGCCGGCGTCGTCCGCCAGACGACGCGCTGGCTGGCGCCCTTTGGCTTTGTGGACTACGTGCACTCGACCAAAGGCCCGCCCCAGGTGTTACCGCCGGAGCCGGTGCGGGCGGGGTGAAGGGTGAAGGGTGAAGATGAAGGGTCAAAATGAATGACCACGTGTCCCCCCTCCCCCCCCCCTCCTCTTCCTCTCCCTCTCTGCTCTCTTCTCCTCTCAGAAGAACCCATCCCCGCTGCACATCTCGCATAGGACGCACAGGCAGGTGCACGCCAGGCAGGCCTGCAAACAGCCGCCCCCCCGCGCGGCGGGCGCGGGGGCTTGCTGGTACAGCGGCGCGGGCGGCGGCTGCGGCGGGTAGTACGGCCCCGCGTACGGCGGGCCCGCTGCCTGCTGCTGCTGCTGCTGCTGGGGATAGAAGCCGCCCGGGGCGGCGCCGTACCCGGCGGGCGGCACGTACGCGCCTGGTGGGGGCGCTCCACCAAACGAGTACTGCGGCTGGCCTGGGGGGCCCTTGGCAGGGTCGTAGTAGGCGGCGGGGCCGCCGCCGCCGGGGTAGCCTGGGAGAGAGGAGGGATGAGAGGAGTGGCGGGCGAGGGTCGTTGGGAGGAGCGGGGCTGCGGGGGTGGGGCGGGCGGGGCCGTGGCCGTGGCTGTGGCCGTGGCCGTGGCTGGTGGGGCCGCCGCGCCAGAAGGTTTGAGCGTGCCGATTGTTCTTTCTCCCCCCCTCTCCCGCCTGCGTGCGTGCCAGGAGAGCCCGCTGCAGACACACACACGCACGCACACACGCACGCACACGCACACCCACACACGCCTGTAGAGCACGCGCACCTGGAGGCGCAGGCGGGTAGGACATGTCGCCGAGAGAAAAAAAAAGAAAATGAAAAGAGAGTGCGAGTGTTTCGCACGGCCGCGCACGGCCGCCCTCTTCACTCCGACGCGCGCCGCTCTTCTCTATCGCATTCCGTCCCCGCGCGCCTTTCCCTCGCTTACCACGCACACCATGCTTTACCCAGCTTGCCACCCTTGCTCAGGGGTGCGGCTCACTCGTCTGACCCCCTCCCTGGGAGCACTGATGGCCAGCTGTGCCTACCCCGCCCGGCCGTTCCTCCCGCACCGCTTGGCCGTCGGTCACCGCAGGTGCGTCTTCGCAGCCCCTCTGAGCGCAATGCACGGGCCCGCGCCGCCCCGGCGTCACTCTTCTCCCCTCCAGAGGAGTCTGCATCAGCCATCACAGGCTGCTCCGCGAAAGTGGTGGCGGGCGTTCGGGCATGTCGTGCTCGACATTTGCGCCCTTTCCTTCAACTCACCCCTTTCTTCTTCTCTCAGCCGCTCCTCGCTTCCTAGCTCGCCCGCCGCCGCCGCCGCCGCCCCCTCCCCCCCCACCACCCTCACCACTGCCTCGCCCCCGCACACAACCGAACCCCTACACGCCTCCACCTTTCCGGACGCCGCCCTGACCGTCACCGTCACGCAAGACCCGGCGACCGGCGACCTGAGCCTGCGCCTGGCGAGCGACCCGCCCGTGCCCGGGCGGGCGTTGCACTGGGGCCTGGACGGCTGGGCCGCCCCGCCGGCGGCCGCCTGGCCGGCCGGCACGACGGCCGTCGACGCCAAGGCCGTCAACTCGCCCTTTGAGGCGGACGGGTCGGGCCTGACCCTGACCTTCAAGGCGGGCGCCCTCCCCTCGGCCGTCGTCTTTGTCCTGCGCGAACCCGGCGGCGGCTGGACGTCCCCCTCCGGCGGCCGGGACGGGCGCGTCCCCTTGCGGCCGCCCTCCATGGGCGACGTCCTGGCCCGCATGGTCGCGTCCGAGGCCGACCCGGGCGCGGCCTCCCTGTTCACTCGCTTCTGCGCGGCCAACGACCTGCTTGATGACGCCGGCGCGTGCGGGCCGGAAGGGGTGGCCGCCCTGCTCACCTGGCTGCGCCTCTCCTCCACGCGCGCCCTGCCCTGGTACGGCGGGCACTGCTACCAGACCAAGGACGCCGCCCACGTCCAGAAAAACCTGGTCGAACGGGTGGCGTCCCTGGCGGCGGCGGGGCTGCCCGCGGACGTCGACCCGGCCGCGGGCGAGGTGCGGGCCCTCGCACGCCGGGCGCTGGCGACCCTGCCCCGCGGCGGCGGGGGTGGGGACGACATCCGCATGGGCATCCTCCACATCATGCGGGACCACGGTGCGTGTAGGGGAGAGAGGAGGGTGCGTGGAGGCGCGCGCGCGGTGGGCGTGCCGCGACTCTCATCATCATTATTCGTCCGTCCATCCAAACCCTCGCACTCTCAATTTTCTCCCCCTACCCCTTTTTTATTTTTTTTTATTTTTTATTTTTTATTTTTTATTTTTTTATTTTTTAGGCATCCGCGAAGGCCACCGCCCCGGCCTAGACGAGCCCTTCCTGGAGCAGTGGCACCAGAAACTGCACACATCCACGACCCCGGAGGACGTCACCATCTGCGAGGCCTACCTGGACGTCCAGCGCTCGGACGGGTCGGACCCCGGGGGTGTATTTTTTGGTTCCCTGTGGGACCGGGCCGGGATTTCAAAGACTGACCTGGCGGCCATGGCCCGCCCCATCACGGTGCCGCCCATGCACTTGCCCCACATGGCGCAAGCCTTTGAGGGTTACCTGTGGATCCTCAAGGCCACGCACGGCGGGGCGGACCTGGAGACGGCGGCCGCCATGGCGCGCGGCCCGCTGGGGGGTGACCTGGCCTGGGCGGTCGGGGACCTGGTGTCCAACCGGGGCGCCTGGTGGGCGCCCGGGAAGGCGGTGGAGCTGCGGGAGGCCATTCACCACCTGGTCCGCCCCGAGGGCGGTGGCACCCCCAACCGGGACGTGGCCCTGCTGGACGCGGCGCTGGAGGATTTTGTGCGCCTGGGCGTCGAGCGGGCCGACCTGGCGTCCCTCTCCACCCCCGACCTTGTCGCCCTGGCCTGCCTGGTGCTGCGCTCCGCGGATGTGGGGCGGGACTCGGTGGACATCTCCCGGGTGCGGGCCCTGTGGGACCGCCTGGCCGGCGTGGAGGCGGGCGCGGACGGAGAGGGCGCGCCCTCAAAAGCCTGGGCGGCCGCCGCGCTGGCCGCCTGCCAGCGCGCGTCCCTGGCACTGGCCGCCTCGGCCGACCGCCTGACCTCCCTGACCCAGCCCGTCGCGGACGCCTTCCATGCGGCGCTCGTGCCGGGCGGCGGCGACGATGCCGCGCCGTGCACCGGGCTGAAAGCGGCCGCCATCGCCGGGTTTGGCGAGGAGGTCGCGCGCGGCGCGCCCGTCGCCGTCCTGGCGGCCGTGCTGCGCGCCCTGGAGCCCCGCCTGCGCGCCTCTGCAGGCGTGGGGCCCTGGGCCGTCGCGGCGCCCGGGCCTGCGGGCGGGGTGAGCGGGACGCTCACCTGTGTGGACACCCTCGCCGCCGTCCAGGGCAAAGTCTTTGATGAAGCCAAGCCCGTCGTGCTCGTCGCGGCGGGGCTGGATGGGAGCGAGGACATTCCGTTGGGCGTCAGCGCCGTCCTCACCTCCAGTGAGACCGACGTCCTGTCGCACGTGGCCATCCGGGCCCGGGCGCAGGGCGTGCTGCTGGCCAGCTGCGTGGACCCGGACGCCTTTGCGGCGGTGCAAGCCCTTGGCGGGAAGGGGGTCAAGGTGAGCGTGAGCGCGGGCGGAGACGTGCTCGTCGCGGCTGGAGGCGCGACGGCGCCGGCCGCCCCCTCCACGCCCTCCACCTCCAATCCCTCCGCCCCTCCTCGCCTCACCCTGGCCGCTCCGATGCCCTCCAAGTCGTGGGCCCTGGCGGAGGGCGAGTTCAAAGCCGGCACGGTCGGCGGGAAAGCCCTCAACCTGGCCGCCCTCCGCACGTCGGCTGCTGGGTCGGCAGCCCGCCTGCCCTCGTCCGTTGCCTTACCCTTTGGCACGTGCGAGCGCGTGCTGGCGGACCCGCTCAACGCGGCGACGGCCAAGACGGTGGCGGCGCTGGAGGCCGAGCTCAAGGCCTGGGCGGGCGCGGGCGTGCCGCCCCAGCTGAAAGCGCTGCGGGCAGCCCTGGCCACCGGCCTCGTTGCCCCGCCCGGCCTGGTGGCTGAGGTTGGGGGCAAGGCCGCGTCGGCGGGACTGGCCTCCGCGGGAGCCTGGGGCGCGCCCGCGGAATGGCAGCCCGTCTGGGCGGCAGTGACGGGCGTGTGGGCGTCGAAATGGGGCGCCCGGGCGTGGCTGTCCCGGCGGGCGACGGGCGTGCCTGACGCCGCCCTGTCGATGGCCGTCCTGCTCCAGGAAGTCTTGCCCGCGGCCTACGCGTTTGTCCTGCACACAGCCGACCCGCTGACGGGCGATGCCGGGTGCGTGTACGGGGAGGTGGTGCTGGGGATGGGCGAGGCCCTCGTCGGCAACGCCCCCGGCCGCGCCGCCGCCTTCCGGGCGCCCAAAGACCCGGGCGCCCCCATCGAGCTCCTGGCCTGGCCGGCCAAGCGGGACGCCTGGTGGTCGGCGGGCGGCTTGATCGCCCGGTCAGATTCCAACGGCGAGGACTTGGCCGACTTTGCGGGGGCGGGCCTGTACGATTCGGTGCCCGTTGGCGGCCTGGTCAAGGACACGACCGACTGTGCGGCCGACGACACGCTCTGGTGGGGCGGCGGGGAGCCCGGCGGGCTGGGCGGCGGTGGTGGCCGGGAGGCCCTGCTCGCCAAGCTGCGGGATGTGGGTGTCGCGATCGAGGGCGCGTGTGGTGGGATCCCCCAGGATGTGGAGGGCGTGGTCATGGCGGGCGGGGAGGTCGCGGTCGTCCAGGCGCGGGCGCAGGTTTGATTTTGAGACTTTGATATTTTGAGACCTTGAGACCTTGAGAGATTTGAGATTTGAGATTTGATATTTGATGTTTGATATTTGAGATTTGGAGACAGGGATGGTGAGAAGGAGGTGACTGTGATTTTATGAAGAGAGAAACAGAGACAAGTGAGCAGAGGGAGACGCGGGCTCGGACAGGCAGGCGTGCGCGAGAGGAGATGAGTGTTTGCGCCTGGAGAGAGGACGGCCCCGGGGTTGGGAAAAAAGAGACTCTGCAAAAGTGCGCACGCTCATCCACTCTCATCATTCCCTTTATTCATCTCTCGTTCCCCCGCTGCACCGCTGTTCCACCTCCACTTGTCTGCTGCTCCTGCCCTGCCCCGCATTACCGTTCGCGCACCACCGGCCTGCAGCCCGCGGCCGCTGACAGGAAATAAAGAAAAAAATGGACCCCTCCAAAATGGACCCCTCGCCCTCGCCGACGCCCCACCCCGTTCACGTTCGCACCTCGGCCGGGCCTCCCACCTCCGGCGTCTCCCCTCATGACCCCGGCGCTGGCCACCAGCCAGCCCATGGTTTGGACAAGCCCGTCCCGGACGCCGCGCTGATGCACCCCAAGGACGCCGCCCACTCGGCCGCGCAACGCAACAAGCTGGCCAAGGCGCAGGGGCACACGAAGCCGGCGCCGGCGGGCGGGAGTGGTTGAGCTTATGATATGGGGGGGTGAGCATTTTGGGCGGCGCACTCTCTCTGCAGCGCACCCCCTGCGTCGCCTATGTCCTCTCTCAACAGAGAGAGAGAGAGCTCGCGGAGAGAGAGAGGTGAGAGGTCAAGAGGGGAGAGGGGGTTGTGAGAGCTCCCCTTTGTCTTGAGCCCCACCTCCCCTTTCCCCCCCGCCTCTCCCTCCCCGCCTCTCTCCCCCCAAAATAGACACTCCACTGTCCACACACTCTCGTTGTTAACACCGCGTCCGCGTCCCGCCCCTTTTCCCGCCCCCCCGCCCCCCGCCCCTCCCACCCTCCCCGCCCGCCCCAGGCGCACCCCCGCCTCTCACGTCGGTCGTGCCCGTAGCCCCGCCCTCGCCCCCTGAGTAAGAGGCACGCGGAGCGCGTGCGAGGCGAAGAAGAAGAAAGAAAAAGGGCGGGCGTGTGAGAACCTCCTCGCGCCCCATCCCTCGGCCGCCGCTTGAAAGAAGAGGGGCAAGGTTGCTCCTCACTCCGCCCGTTTTTCGCGCGGCAAGAGTCTCTCTTCCTTCCGCGTCTCACACCTCACCCATGTCGGCCATCAACGTGACGTCCGTGCGCGTCCTGAACAACCCGGCCGCCTTCGACTCGCCCATCCAGGTCGAGATCTCGTACGAGTGCTTGTACGCGCTCAAGCACGGTGAGAAAAAGAGAGAGAGAGAGAGAGAATTGAGAAGAAAAGAGCGGGTGCATTTTTTTGCCTCGCGAGGCGCCGGCCTGGCGCACCAACACCCACGCCCTCCACGTGCGTTCTCGGCCGCCAAGCTCCTTCTGAGGCGCGTGTGGCCAGGCGGATGTGGGGGTGCCGTCGCGAGGACGTGCCGCGAGAAGAGGACCCAAACACGCATAACGACGACGCCGGCGCTCGCTCATTTTCCTCTCCTCCCCTCTCCTAGACCTCGAGTGGAAGCTCATCTACGTCGGGTCCGCTGAGTCCGAAAAGTATGACCAGGTCCTGGACTCGGTCCTGGTGGGGCCGGTGTACCCGGGCCAGTACCGGTTTGTGTTCCAGGTGAGAGGACGGGAGCAGAGCGGGAGGGAGCGCGTGGCTGTTTTTTTTTTTCGAAGGGGCGCGCGGGCGAGAACGCGTGTGCACCGCCCGGCGCGCTGGCCCCGCCCGGGCCCCCACCCGCGCCCTCTCTTTATCGGGCGAAGATCGCGCTCATGCTGTTGGAACCAGGCCGCGCGGGCGACGCAACATCACACACCACTCACTCATCGCTCACCCCCATTCAGGCCGACCCGCCCGACGCGGCCAAGCTGCCGCCTGGCGACGTCGTCGGCGTCACCGCCCTCCTCCTGACCTGCTCCTACCAGGCCAAGGAGTTCTTGCGGGTGGGGTACTACGTGAACGTGGAGTACCTGGATGAGGCCCTGCGGGAGGCGCCGCCGGAACGGCCGGTCGTGGAACGGTAAGATGAGAGTTGGGTGGGGGAATGGTTTTCCCCCCACCCTCTCCGTGTGCTGCGTGTTTTTTATCTAACCTTTTCCCTCTTTCACAACAGTCTCTCCCGGTCTATTCTGGCGGACAAGCCCCGGGTGACCCGGTTCCCAGTCTCCTTTGACCCGGCGGACGACCCGGGCGCGGCGGCGGCAGCTGCGGCCGCACAGTGTGCAGCGACGGCAGAAGCGGCGGCCGCGGCGGCGGCGGCGGAGGCGGCATCCGCGGCGGAGGAGGCCGGCCTGGAAAACACGGACCCAGCGGCCGCTGCGGCGGGCGGGTACGGGTTTGGCGGGGTCAGCGGCGGCGGCCTGGCGGGCGGCGCGGGCGAGGCAGCCTCCTCGGCCGCTGCGGCCCAGGCGGCCGCGGCGGCAGAGGCGGCCGCCCGCCATACCGCCTTTGCCGCCGCCGCCGCGGCCGGGTACGACATGTCGGCCTTTGAGGTGCAACAGGCGGCGCCGGCGCCCTTTGGCGGTGCGGCGCCCGCGGCGGCGCCGTTTGGCGGTGGGGAGGTGGCGATGGCGGACTGAGAGTGGACAGAAGAAAAAAAAAACCACCACCCTCCTTTTTACCGCGTGCCGGTGCGGGGGCCGCAGGAGCGCGCGACAGGCGCAGGTCCCTGCCCTGGCGCCCCGGGCGCTCCTCTCCTCTCCACCTTAGTGTGCCATTCCCCAACTTTTCCTTCCCTTTTTGAAACCGTCCTGTGGTGTGTGTGCAAAACCAAACGAAAATGACTGCCCTCCATTTTCATTCTTGCTCTCTCCCTACGCACGTGTCCCCTCAGTCCCCACTCCCTCCTCCTCCACCCTCTCCAGCTACCCCTAACACCCCATCCCCGCCCAAGACGGGCCACCCGGGCGCGGGGCCGTGCCACACGATGCGCCGGTCCCCGATGGACAAAACGTCACGCGAGGCCACGGGGTGCGGGGGGCAGGCGGGCGTGATCAGGGGCCCGGTGTTCACGACCACCCCGTTCTTTCCCTGGACGGTGAGGTTCCACGCCCCCGAGGCCGCGTCCCACGCGACGCGGGCGTGCTGGCGGGAGATGGCCTGGTTGTCTCCCAGCGCACATTTTGCGGGCGGGTCGTTCTTGGCGGCCCGGCCCAGGTCGACGTAGGGGTGGCGCACCAGGAACTCCTCCTGCGTGTGGCCCGGGTCGGGCGACCGGATGACGGCGTAGGCGGTGCGGGACGGGTCGAGGGCGGGGGCGACCATGGTGAAGGAAGGAATGAAGGAAGGAAGGAAGGAAGGAAGGAAGGAAGGAAGGAAGGAAGGAAGGAAGGAAGGAAGGAAGGAAGGAAAGAAGGAAGGAAGGATGGATGGATGGAATGGATGGATGGATGGATGGAATGGATGGATGGATGGATGGAATGGATGGATGGATGGATGGAATGGATGGATGGATGGATGGATGGATTGGAAAGGGGCGCAAGGTGTTGAAAAAAGCGTTGCGAGCGAGTCGAGAGCGCACTCTCGCTCACTCTCTCTGGACCCAGGGCGCTGGCGATAGAAGCCCGCCACAGTCAAAGGGAGATGCGCTCTGAGTGAGCGCCACGCGTGCGCGGGAAGAGAGAGGAGAGGAAGCGGGAATGGAAGAGTTGACAAAACGAGACGAGACTCACCAAAGAAGCAATGCACTTGCCCCGCCCCGCCCCGCTGGGGCCGCGGCCACGGCCTCACCTGACCAGCCCACTCCGCCAGGGACTGCCTAGTCCATGTCACCACCCCTCCACCTGCGGCGCCTTCTGGAATCGCGGTAAAGGGGCGGCAGCAGGCGACGCCGCCCCGCCGTCGCCGGCGCAGGCGCCACCGCCAAAACCCAACCTCCCTGCCGGCCATGCGCCCGTCGTCGTCAGGCTGCCCGTCCTCGAGGGCGACACCACCAAATCCCTGGCCCGCCGCCATGGCCTGTCCCTGGCGACCGTGCGGGCTGCGGCGGGACACAAGAGCAAGCTGCCGCCCGCCGGGTCGACCCTGGCCTTCCTCGCCCCCGCCAGCCTGGGGCCGCGCGCTGTGCGGGCTGCCGGCGACCTGGCCTCCTCCCTGACCAGGGGCGTCCCGCCACCGGCCCAGCCGCTGCCCTGGACCGCGTCCATGGCCGGTCCGCTCACCGCCACCGCCCGCATGGCGGCCGGCCTCGCCCTAGTGTTCGCGGGGTGCGCCTTTTGGGGCGGGGTGGGCAACGCCGGGGCGGCTGCCTGGAAGCGGTGGGGCCCGCCGCCACGGCCGGGCCCGCCGCCGGTCAAGGTGTTGGTGGACGACGACGAGTTCGACCCGATTGCAGCTGAGGTGGAGGCCGCGGCGGTGGGCCTGCCCGGCACGCCGCCCGCCGTCGCCGCGGCCGACCCGGGCGGCAACGTGCCCCCGCGCGCCCCCGCGTGGGCGCAGGGAGGCGCGCCGCCCGTGTGGCGGCTCGGGCGGCGCGGGGACCTGGGCTCCCAGCCCGTCGTCCGCCTGGACCGCCCGGGCGCCCGCCCCCCCGTCTGGCTGGGCGCCGGCGGCGACCCGCCCGAAGCCGCCTGGCTGTGCTTCGAGGCGGAGGCCGACGTGCGAGCCTGGGGCGGGTGGTTGGCGGCGGGGCCCGCCCGGGCGAGGCCCGACTCAGACGGCGCCGCCCCGCCGGAGGGCGCGGTGCTCGCGGTTACCCCCACATCCGGCGGCGACCTGTCCCTGGCAGCCATGGCGTCCGGGCGGCCGCTGGCGCTCATTCCGGCGAGCGCCGGGTTGAGCGCCGCGCTGGCGGGCACCGGCCCGTCGGCGGCCTTGGCGGCCGGCAATGAGGCGGCCGTCCTGGCCTGGCTGTCCGCCAAGGCGCACCCGGAGCGGGCGGGGACGGCTTGCCTCTCCCCGGCCGACCGGGCCCGCCTGGAAGCGGTGGCGGCGGCCGGAGGGGAGGTGGAAAAGGAGGCGGGCCGCCTGCTGCCTGCGACTGGAGCTGCTGCTGCTTCCCCTCCACCACCCGGGGCGCGCCCAAACCCGCCCGCCTCCTCCTCGCCCACCGCCGCCCCGCCCGGCTGGTGGCGGGACCTGGCCACCGACGGCGGCCTGCCCCTCGCCTGGGTGCCCGTCGTGGCGCTGGAGGACGGCGGGCGGGGCTTCCTGACGCTCGCGTCTGCAGTGCCGGGCGGCCCGCCCACAGCCATCGCCTTTGAGTCTGAAATCGACGCGGCCGACCTGGCACGCGCATGGGTGGCGTGCGGCGCGGCGGATGGGCCCGGCGGGGGCACGCCCCTGGAGGCCGTCATCGGCATGGAGCCGGCGGAGCTGGCGTCCCACCTGGACGTGGCAGGCGCGGTTGGGGCAGTTATTAGAACGGGCGGCCTTTCCTTGGTGCAGGGCGGGGATGCCGGGGACTTGGCGGACGCCCTGCTGGCCGCGGCGGCGGGGCAGATGGCGGACGACTTCATGCCGACTTGATGAGTGGAGGAGGACGGGGGCGGGGCGTGAGGTGTGAAATGGATGGCAGGTCTCCATTCTTTTCATTTTATCCTGCGCGCAGAGCGCAGCGCAGCGCACAGCAGCGCTCGTCCGTGCACAGGCGCCCCGTGGGCGCGGGCGCGGCAGGGCGACCGTTCTCGTTGACCCCGTCCAGTCCTTGGGTAGGCCCCGGACTCGCGCCTCCCACCACGCGCCGCCGGGACGGCGGCACAAGTTCGCAATGCCCACGACGACGGCCGACGGCGCGCCAGGCCAGGCGTCAAGCTTCCAGGCCGTGCCCCAAGCCCTGCTGCGCAAAGTCTACCGGCGGACGGTGCCAGTCGCCGTCGCCGTCACCCTGGTCACCTTCATCGACCGGTCCAACGTCGCTTTGGCCGCGCCCGCCTTAATCGCCGACCTTGGGCTGTCGAAAGCGGAGTACGGCCTCGCGTCCGGTGTGTTGATGGTGACCTACGGCCTACTCATGCTGCCGTCCTCCCTGGGGTTCACCCTGTTCGGCCTGCGCACGTGGCTGCCGGCCATCGTGGTCGCCTGGGGTGCGTGCACGGCGGCGACAGGCGCGGTGCAGAGCGCGGGTGGCCTGTACGCCGCGCGCCTGGCCCTAGGCGCGGCCGAGGCCGGGTGCATGCCCGGGTGCTGGTACCTGCTGTCGGCGTTCCTGCCCTCCACGGAACTGCCCGCCGCGTACGCGTGGGTCGTGGCCGCGACGGTGGTGTCTCAGGTCGTCGGCGGGCCGCTGGCCGCGATTTTCTTGGGGCCCATCGACGGGGCCGCGGGGGTGCCGGGCTGGCGCTGGCTGTTCATCGCAGAGGGCGTCGCGACCATGCTTTTTGGCGGCGGCCTCCGCTGGGCCCTGGCGGACGGGCCGGCGAAAGCGGGCTGGCTGACGCCGGACGAGGTGGCCTGGCTAGGCGCCCGCCACGCGGAGGACGAGGCGGCGGCTCGGGCCCGCACTGGAGAGGTGGCGGGCGAGACGGCCGCCCCCACCCCAAAAATATTGGCGGACGCCTTGCTCGTCATCCGCCGCTGGCAGGTCTGGCTGCTGGCCTGCATGCTCGCCACGGTCCAGCTGGCTTACTTTGCGGTCTTGTTCTTCACGCCGCTGCTGATCAGCACGGCCTTTGGGGCGGCCGGCGCCGGCTCTAAACCAGGTGCCGACACCAAGGCGCTCGCGGCGCACACGGCGCGCACGGCGCTGAAGTCCACCGCGGTGTACGGCCCGGCCGCGGCTGCGGTCATCCTCGCTGGCTGGGTGAGCCGGCGCACGGGCGACAGGCGGTGGTCGTGCGTCTCGACGCTCGCCCTGTCGTGCGTTGCGTTTGGAGTCCTCCCAGCCGTCGCCGCCCGCTCCTCGCCTGGCGCGGCCTTGGCCACCCTTGCTGTCGCAGCGGCCGGTGGCGTCGCCTCCTTAGCCGTATTAACAACCTGGCCTGGAGACTATGTCGCTGCAGGTGATTGGGTGTGGTGGCCAGGAGGGCGCAGGCAGGGCAGGCGGGGTCCCTTTTTCTCTCTCTCTCCCTCTCATTCTCGCTCTCTCCTCTTCCTCTCCCCTCACAGACCCGCACGCAGCTGCGTCGTATGCCTTCTTCAACGCGTTCGCGGCCGTCGGCGGCTTTGCTGGGCCGTACCTGATGGGGGCGCTCACTTTCTCGAGGGCTTGCGCGGTGATGGCCGCCTGCCAGGGCGTGGCTGGCGCGGTCTTGTTTGTGTTTGGCACCTGGGAGGCAGCGCGGTTGGCAAGGGTGGCGGGCGCCGGCTTGGCGCCCGCCGGGCCCAGCGGGCGGCTGGTGGGGCCCGCACACTCGGCGCCTCTGGTGTAGATGGCAGTGTAGAGAGCGGGGGTGGGCGTGGGGGCGTGTGACGCTCGTTTGGAGCGTGTGGCCACACACCTCACACACATCCATGATGCTTCACCTACAACCCCCTGGCCGCCTCAACCATCAGCTCCCCGTGCAGGTCCTTCCACCGCCCCGCCTCCGCCAGGGCGCCCGCGAGCCTGGCTTCCAGGGCCGCGATGGCGGCGGCGGACGTGTCATCCGGCGCCCCCTCTGCGGCAGCAGTGACGGCGGGGGCTGCGATCCCCCCACCCCCACCAGCGCAGCAGTCCCACCCGCCCACGCCCGTGGCCCCGGCAGGCGGCGTCACGCCACGCAACAGGCCGCTCGCCGCCACCCGCCCCGCGAACGGCGCCGCCCCACCCCCCGCGGCCGCCACCCCGCCCTCCCAGGGGCGGGGGTGCGGGGCGCCCGGACGTGCGAGGGGGGGCAGCGTGGTCGTGGCCGTCGCGGACGCGCCGCCGCCGCCCCCCTTGCCACCCCCGCCGCCGCCCAGCCGCCCACTCCCGGCCGCGCCCGCCAGGAGGGGCGGGAGGGCGAGCATCGCGGCGACGGGCGCCCGGTTGGGCATGGTCAGAGCGCGCAGGGGCACCCGCGTGCGGGTGTCCCACACCCGCACCGTCCCGTCCAGGGAGCCGGACAGCAGGACGGGGAGGGCGGGCGGGGCGGCGAGGGCCGAGACGGGCGCGCTGTGGCCGCGAAGCTCGGCAAAGGAGGAGGAGGTCGACGCCCCCCCCCCCCCCCCCCCCCCCCCCCCCCCGGGGCGAGCACAAAAGAACCCCGCCCCCCCCCCCCCCCACCCCCCGGCCCCGCCCCGCCCGCAGGACCCGGGGGGGGGGGGGGGGGGCCCGGGCCGAGCGGGGGGGGTTTTGGCCGGTAAGGTGGGAAATGGTGGTGGTGGGCGACGCCCCCCCCCCCCCCCCCCCGCCGCCCACCAGGTCGATCTCATAAATCACGCCGTCCTCCCCGCCCGCGTACGCCGCGTGCTCGCCCGGCTCGATGACCAGGGCGGTCAGGGGGGACGGCAGGCGGACGGTGCGGAGGAGGGCGCCCGCGGCGGCCGCGTAGAAGGAGACGGCCTGGTCGGCCGAGGCGGACGCGGCCAGGGCGGCCGCCCCGCCGCCCCCGCACCACAGGGCGGAGACAGGGAGCGTGTGCTCCGCCCAAGCCGCCAGCGGGGACGGCACGGCCCCGGCCTCCGCCGCTTCCGCGTCGGCCAGGTCGGCCACGTCCCAGGCCGACACGCCGCCGTCGCCGCCGCCCGTGAGCAGGAGGGTGGCCGTCCCATCCCACGCAAGCGCGGCCGTCGCCCGGTAGTGCGGCGCCCACGCCCGCAGCAGGCGCCCGGACGCGACCTCCCACAGCCAGGCGCTGCCGGAGGCGCCGCCTGCGGCTAGGAGGCGGCCACAGGGCGAGGCGGCCAGGGAGGCGACGGTTTCGGGCGCAAAGGCCCGGCCGGTCGGTTGTTCCTGTGCATGTTTTGATTTTGGTTTTGATGGTCGGGGGGAGTTGAGCGACGGCTAGGTTGTGTGTGCGTGCGCGCCCGCTCCTCAACGCGCCCACCCATTCCCTGCTTCCTCCGCACCTTGCCCAGCAGCCAGGTGTGCATGACCGCCTTGCCGGCCTGGACAGAGATGACGAGCGGCGGGGGAGGGGCGGCAGCGCCACCCCCCGCCCCGGCGCCGCCGGCCGCGCCGATGCCGGCAGGCCCGCCCACCAGCGCCAGCCCGTGGCAGGCGCCCGCATTGCCGCGCAGGATGCCGACCTGGGTGCCCGTGGTGACGTCCCTAGAATAAGAATGCGAATGAGAGAGAGGTGAGGTGAGGGGTCGTTGGAAAAAAGAGGGAGCGCATGCGACGGGTGCCGGCCAAAAAACCTCTTTGTCTCGCTCACCATGCCGTGATGGGCGAGTCCGGCGTGGCCGTTGACACCAGGATGACCGCGCCGGGTGGGTCGGCCATGGTGTCGGAGACCGCGGCGTGGTCTCTCACTGAGCTGACCGTCTGCGCGAACGGGTTTTTACTAGGCAATGAGTGAGCGCGGTGGCTGCCGCCTTGTTCAATCAAAACCTCATTCATCCCGCCCGCCCGGCCACCTCCCCCGACACCCGAAGAACAGCCACCAACCTCGTTCACACACAGACACACGCTCTCTAAATTTCCCTAAAAGTACACCGCCGACCGCGCCGCCGCCGCGTCTGCCGCGGCCAACTCGGCCGCCGCCTCCCCCGCCCCGCCCTTGACCCCTTCCACCAGCTCCCGCCCCACCCCGCCCGCCCGGGCCAGGACGGCCGCCATCCCGCCCGCGATGTCGACCAGGCCTGCCGCGGGCGGGGCCCCGCTAGATGTGTCCACCCCCAGCGCGACCGCGCCGGACCGGCCGGCCGCGGCGGCGAGGGACACGAGCGCGGCGGCAAGCCCCGTCACTGCCGCGCCCGGTGGCAGCGGGGGCGGCCCGGGCGGCGCCCCGCCCGGGACGGCGGCGGTGAACTGGGGCGTCTCCAAGGACAGGGCAGCGCCGGCTCTGCCTGACCGCTCCACGGCAGCCGCCCCGGCCGGCCCGGCCAGGGCGTGGGCGGGGGTCGAGGCCAGCGCGACGAGCGCGGCCGCCCCAGGCACCGCCCCCGCCAGCGCCTTGGCCAGGGCGGGTGCGCGCCCGTCGGGCAGGAGGCCCCGCGGGAATTGGGCCAGGGCGACCAGGGTCGCCCCTCCCACCAGGAAGAGGAAGCAGCCCGCGTCCCCCGGCGGCGGCGGGCAGGCCCCTGCAGAGTTGCCCACCAGGCTGATCTCCGGCAGGACGGCCGCGCCGGCGAGCGTGTCGCAGCCGCTGCCTCGCAAGGCGCTGCGCACCAGCGCACATGCTATGGGGCTGGTCGCGACGACCAGGGCCGTGATGGAGGGGAGGGCGGCGCGGGCGGAGGGGGAGAACTGTGGTGATTGGAGGATGTGTGTGTGGAGATGATGGAACGGGGGTCGCGGCGCTCCTCTCCTTTTTTTTTTTTCCCTTTCCGATCTGCACACTCGCTCTTCATTCTTTCTCACCAGCATCAACGGCGCCTCGCCCAGCCCGCTCGCTCCAAGCACGGCCTCCGCTTCCTCCTCCTCCCGCTCCAGGCGGGAGGGCAGGTCCGCGGTGAGCGGGTCCTCGAAGAGAGCCATGAGAAAAGAAAATAAAAAAAGGAAAGGAGTGAGCAGTCTGGACAAAACCCGTCTCCTTAACCTCCGGTCTCATCTTTTCCCCTTTCTCCGCTTCCCGCCTCCTCGCACCCTCTCCCGCGCCGGACGCACCCCCGGAAACAGCCCCGCCTTGCACCCTCACTTGCACGCCTCGCACGGCGGGTCATCAATCACCGGCAGCCCGGCAGCCCGGGGCAACGCATCCACGTCCACCCCCTCCACGAGGCCCGAAAAGTCCTCGAAGAACGCTGTCAGGTGCGCCAGGGCGTGGCCCACGTCAGCCACGCCGCACATTTCGCGGATGGAGTGCATGGCCAGCTGGGGCGCGCCCACGTCCACCGTGCGCACGCCCAGCCCCGACGCCAGGATGGGCCCGATCGTGGACCCGCACGCCAGGTCGGACCGGACACAGAATTCTTGGGAGGGGATGCCCCGCCCCGCCCCGACCTCCCGGAACAGGGCGGCCGACAGCCCGTCCGTCCCGTACCGCTGGTTGGCGTTGTGCTTGATGACCAGGCCGCCCCCAAAGGACGGCCGGTGGTCGGGCTCGTGCTTGTCCGCGTAGTTGGGGTGCAGGGCGTGCGCCATGTCGGCGGAGACCAAAAAGGAGGCCTGGAGCGTGCGGATCGCGGCGCCCTCGGCGTCCGGGCCCGCCAGGCAGCGCGCGAGGCGGAAGAGCGAGTCGCGCATGACGGGGCCGCCCGCGCCCTGCGCGCTCGACGAGCCGACCTCCTCGTGGTCAAACAGGGCGACGGCCTTCACGGCCGGCTCGGCAGCGAGGGCCGCCGCGCCGGCGTCGCCGCCGAACGCGTCGACCAGCGCTTGCGTCGCACAGAAGCTCATGGCCAGGTTGTCGAGGCGCCCCGACGCGATGAACTCCCCTTCCAGCCCACACACCGCGCCCGGCTGCGTGTCGCAGACGTTGAGGTCGAAGTCGACGATGTCGGACGCGGGGACGCCCAGGTGGGCCCCGATGGCGGCGAGCAGGGCGGGGTGGTGGCGGTCGGACGGGGCCAGGGCGGAGGGAGGGGCGGCGGCCGACGCGGCGCCCCCCTCCTTTTTTCCGCCACCACTCACGGCGAGTGCGGCCGCCGTCGCCAGGATGGGCGCGAGGTGCTGCTGCCTGTTGGGCTTGAACCCAGTCTCACTGTACTCGCGCTGCAGGTGGATGGCCAGCATCGGGATGCGCAGGATGGGGCGGGGCAGGGCGACGAGGCGGTGCTCGAGCGGGGGGGGGGGCGCGGGGCCGCTGGTGGCGGCGGCGGCGGCGGGCCCCCCCCCCCCGCCGCCGCCGCCTCCCCTCCGCAGCAGCACCCGCCCCGCGACGGTCAGGTCACGGTCGAACCAGGTCGTCCACAGGCCGCCGCCGTAAGGCTCCACCCCGACCATGGCGTACCCGGACTTGACGCTCTTGGAGGACGGCTTGAGCTTCAGGCAGGGCGAGTCGGTGTGGGCGCCGACCATGTGCACGCCCCCGCCTTCCCGCCAGGCCCCGCCCACCGCGAAGGCGACGAGCGTGGAGGCGGCCCGGGTGAAGAAGTAGCGGCCGCCCGGGACGAGGGCCCAGGCGTCGCGCTCGGAGAGGCGGGTGAAGCCGGCGGCGGTCAGGCGGGCGGCGGCTTCCTCTGCGCGCGTGTGTGAGTTTTGTGTTTTTGAGGTGGGTTTGGTTGGGTGGATGAGCGGGGCGGGGGGCGGGGTGAGAGGGCCGAGTGCGCGTTTTTGTTTGGTTTTGTCCTCGCTGCCCCTCCTTTTTTCATCACAACTCACCCACCGCGTGGAACTGAGTCCAGGAAGCGTCGATAAACTTGATCATGTCGGCCGCCACCTCGGCCGCCGGGCGTGGCGGGCGGCGGGAGGGCGCGGAGGGCGCGGAGGTCGCCATCAGGGCGAGCAGATTTGTGCGGCGGGCGGACGGGCGCGGGGCGCTCTGATGGGCGAGGAGGAGGAGCCTGGAGGGGGCGGCGGCGGCGGCGGCGTGGGCCCGACAGCTGAAGCGTCCGAGCAGGCTGCCGCGCATGTGAGCACGGGCGGCGTGTGGAGAGAGAGGCAGACAGAGAGAGTTGTGTTTTTTTTTTTCTCTTCTCTCTCTCTCTCTCTTCTCTCGCTTCCATCATTCTACACCTCCCGGAAATCGACGTCTATAACGTCGCCCCCACCCCGACCCCCCCCGCCTCCCCCGCCTCCCCCCCCACCGCCACCTCCTCGCACGCCGATCACCCGCCCGTCCGGGCAACGCACATTCACCTCCGGCGGCGGCCCCCCGCCCTCCCCTCCCCCCCTGCTGACCACTTCCACCGCACCATCCCCAGCCGGCCCCCGCACGGAAAAGGACAGGGTCAGCCGCTTTTCTGTGCGGCCGTTGACGGACACGGTGGACCCAAACTGGGAGGTCGGCCCCGGCACCGGGACTGGGCGCCCGCCAAAGGCGGCCCGGACGGCGCCATCGGACTGGAGGGCGGCGAGGGCGGTGTCTCGCAGGCGGGACGCGTCGGCCGCCTGGGCCGCGAGCGCGCCCGCGACGCCGGAGAGCAGCCCGCCTAGGGCCCGGCCGACAAGGCCGCCCAGCAGCCCGCCCGGCCCGGCGGCGAGGCCACCGCCGCAGCCTCCTGCCAAGGGCCCGCCACGGCCCGGCCAGGGGAAGGCGCCGCCGTCGCCGTCGCCGTCGCCTGCCTCACCGCCCGCGGGCGGGCTCGGCGGCGGGCGGCGGCGGGTGGCGGCGGGTGGCGCTCCCGCCGTCGACCCCAGCCCGCCCAACGCGCCCAGTGCTGTCTTGCCCAGCTTCTGGAGGGCTCCCTTGGCGACGGTCGCGGCGTCGGCTGGTGCGTGGATGAGGGAAGAAGAAGGATGGGTCGGTGAGAGAGGAAAGAAAGCGGGAGCGCGGAGGTTGAGAAAAAAAGAAAAAAAACGCGCGCTGTCGCCACACTCAGCTCCTCTTATTGAACGCACTCGCGATCTCGGCCCACGTCTTCTCCTCCTCGTCGGGGCCGCCACCCCGACGTGACGCAAATGCTCGCACCGCCTGGCGTGGGAGGGCGGCAGGCCGGCCGGCCAGGAGCAGTGGGGGCGTGGCGAAAGGCGGCGGGACAGCGGCCAGGCGCGGCGCGTTCGCTCTCACCGCCGCGCACGTGAGGGGGGTGGAGACGCGGAGGGCATGGATCATGTTTTGGTGCGGTGCGGGTGTGATGTACTACACACCAAAGATGCTCGTGGTGTGTGTCCTCACCGCCTCGGGGGGCAGGTGACAAAACAATGGAGCTGTGTTCACTCACTTACCCGACCCGACTCTCTCTCTTCCGCGCCTCTTTTCCTCTCCTCCCGGCTTGATACATGCCCACAACGCGCCCCATGTTGCGCCACGTCTCTCGTACGTTGGTGGGCGCTGCTACACGGGCGGTCTCAGCCATCCCGCCGCCGCCCCACCAACCCGTGTCGGCTTTCTCTCGCTGCGCCGTCCGTGCGTTTGCGCGCGCTGCCCGGCCCAAGGTCGCGGCCGCCGATGCTGGCGGCGGCGTGGAAGATGACAAGGTACGTGCGGGAGTTAGGCCCTCTGGGCTAGGGCTGGCGACGGAGATGGGTGTCGGAAGGAGGGGCACGGGCCGCGGGGGTGGCGGGGGGGCGCGTTCTTGCCCGGTTCCCAGATCGGACAGGGTGTTCAAATGGCCAAAATTGGGCGCTCTTTTTCTCACGCGCTCTCTCATTCCCACGCACAGTCCCGCGCCGTCTCCGCCGTCATCGACGAGATTAATGCCCGCTTTGGCAAGGGGTCCATCATGTACCTGAGCGCGCAGCCCATCAAGATGTGAGAAAGGAGGGGAAAGGAGAGAGCAAAAAAAACCTCTTCCTCGCATCGTGCTGTCTTCTCTACCCGCCCTTTTTTTTTTTTTTTTTTTTTTCCTTCTCACCCCCCCCGTCCAACCCTTGGAACAACACCCAGGCCCACCATCTCCACGGGCGCCCTCACCCTGGACGCCGCCCTGGGCGGCGGCCTGCCCAAGGGTCGCATCGTCGAGATCTACGGCCCCGAATCGTCGGGCAAGACCACGATCGCCCTGCACGCGATCGCCGAGGCCCAAAAGGCGGGCGGCCGGGCGGCCCTCATTGACGCGGAGCACGCCTTCGACCCCGTGTACGCGGAGGCCCTGGGCATCGACAACGCCCGCCTGCTGGTCGCCCAGCCGGAGAGCGGGGAGATGGCCCTGGAGATCGTGGACCAGCTGGTCCGGAGGTACGGGGGAGGGAGAGGGAGCGTGGGAGAGGGGGGGGGGGGGGGGGGGATGGTGGGGGGGAGGGGAGGGTGGGTTGGGGTGTGGGGGGGCGGGGGGGGTGGCCCCCCGCCGCCCCCCCCCCCCCCCCCCGCGGGGCCGGAGGGAAGGTTGGGATGGAGAGAGGAGAGGCGGGGTGTGTGCCCCCCTGCCGCCCCCCCTAAAAACGGCACTCTCTCACACGTCCTGTTCTCTCCCTTTTCCGCGCGCGCACGCAGTGACGGCTTCGACCTCATCGCCGTCGACTCGGTGGCCGCCCTGACGCCCAAGGCCGAGCTCGAGGGCGAGATCGGGCAGGCGACGATCGGGCTGCAAGCCCGGCTCATGAGCGCGGCCCTGCGCAAGATCGCGGCCAACGCGTCCAAGGCCGGCACGACCGTCATCATGCTCAACCAGCTGCGAATGAAGATCGGGGTCCTGTACGGCAACCCGGAGACGACGCCGGGCGGCCAGGCCCTCAAGTTCTACGCGTCCGCCCGCGTGGACGTCCGCCGCAAGGCGACGCTGGAGGGGGCAGGGGGCGCGCAGGTCGGCATCCGCGTGCGGGCCAAGGTCGTCAAGAACAAGTGCGCGCCGCCCTACAAGACGGCGGAGTTTGACATCATGTTCGCGCACGGCATCTCCGCCCTGGGCTGCATCCTGGACGCGGCGGAGGCGGGCGGGGCGGTGACCCGGCGGGGCTCGTTCTACTATTTGGGGGAGACCCGCCTGGGCCAGGGCAGGGACAAGGCGCTCGCCGCCCTGGCGTCCGACCCGGAGCTGAAGGACGCGGTCGAGGCGGCCGCCCGGGCGGTCCTGGCGGGGGAGGCGCCGCCGGCGGTGGGCGGGGCGGCGGGCGTGGGCGCGCCGGCGGGCGGGGTGGTTGTGGGCGAGGGCGCCGCGGCCGCCCTGGCCTCGATCTCAGAGGAGGACGAGGACGAGGCAGACCCCGCGGCTTGACTTGAAAAAAAAAAAAAAAAAAATACAGACATCAGGGGATGAGTGGGGGAGGGAGGAGAGGGCCGCGTGTGTGTTGTGTGTGTGCTGCTTTGGACTACCCTTGCCTATGCGCCCTGCGGGCACCGTGCGGTGCGTGCGGGCTCTCTCTCTCCATCTCCTCCCG
>Ga0315287_10000198_pt1 | contig 52908 bp, 51 predicted proteins | sample YL17G11_0_MG_FD_205037 | JGI IMG/M metagenome (GOLD analysis project Ga0315287, IMG submission 205037) | Sediment microbial communities from Yellowstone Lake, YNP, Wyoming, USA - YL17G11_0 | ecosystem: Environmental > Aquatic > Freshwater > Lake > Sediment | place: USA: Wyoming | collected...
ACGGAGCTTCGCCGTCGGTTCCAGCAGGGCCAGCAGCAGGGCCTTCAACATCGCCCGGGTGCCGGTCACCCACGCCGCCACGCGGTTGATGCTGGCGTCGAAGAAGTCCAAGCCAATGTGGACCCGCCCCAGGAAACCGCCGCGGACGATTTCCTCGGCCGTGGCCCGCAAATCGTCGGTCAGGATCACGACGTGATCGCTGTCCCAGCGGATGCCGCGGCTGACGTGCAGCAGAATCTCGTCCAGGAACAACAGCACCGAGGAAATCTTGTCGGCGATCGTCTCGGTGGGATGGTAGTGGCCGGCGTCGAGCGTCAGCAACTTCTTATTGGCCACGGCGTAGCCCAGGTAAAACTCGTGCGAGCCAACCACGTAGGTCTCCGAGCCGATGCCGAACAATTTGCTTTCGACGGCGTCGCGATTGCAGGCCGGATCGATCGGCGGGGCGAACAATTCGTCGAGCGACTTCTTGAGAATCTCCCGCGGACCCTTGCGGTCGATGGTCACGTCCTTCATGCCGTCGGGAATCCACACGTTGGTGATGCACGTGTTGCCCAGGCGGCGGCCGAACGCCTCGCCGATCTTGCGGCAGGCGATGCCGTGTTCGACCCAGAACCGGCGGATGCCCTCGTCGCGATGCGCCAGGGTGAAACCGTCGGCCGCCTTGGGGTGCGAGAAGAACGTGGGGTTGAAGTCCAGGGCGATGCCCAACTCGGCCGCCCAATCCATCCAGCGCTGAAAATGGGCCGGCCCAATCTCGTTCCGCTCCACCTTCTTGCCGCCGTGCTCCAGGTAGATGGCGTGCAGGCTGAAACGGTGCTTGCCGGGGATCAAACTCAGGGCCTTGGCGGCGTCGGCCCGCAGTTCGTCGGCGTTGCGGGCGCGGCCGGGATAGTTGCCCGTGGCCATGATGCCGCCGCTGAGTTCGCCGGCGCGTTCGAAACCGGCCACGTCGTCGCCCTGCCAGCACTGCATGGAAATGGCGATGCCGCCGAGCCGCTTGAGGGCCTCGTCGGTATCGACGCCGAACTCGGCGTAACGCTCTTTAGCCAACGCATAGGATTTTTCAATCGCTGTGGCGGTCACGAGAAAGTCTCCCTTGTTGAAATTTGGTGCGAGCCCCCGATATACACAGTGAGCGGCTTGAAGTGCAATAATCTTTTCCATCCGAAAAGAATGTTACACTATTTTCCATGCAACGCATAGTACTGAAAGCCTGACCCTAATGATTGTAGTAGTACCCCCCGGTGTGGTCGCTTGCCCTTCGGCGCTTTCAGCCGGCGGACGAGCACCAGCGCCAACACGATAGCCCCGCCGCCGATGCCAATCAGCCAGGCAAATTGGTTGTCGGACAAGGCGGAGTCGTTAGCCCAAGTTGCTGAGTTCTGGGAGTCGATTCGTTGATGGCAAAGGACTTGCGTTCGATTTTTCGACCGTCGTGCGACCCTTGCAGCGGGTCGTGCGTTCGAGACGGCAAACCTGCGTCAAAACCAGGCCAATCGAGATGCCCGGCCAGCCGCGTACTGGCTTGCAAATGCCGCTGAACAATGCGGCCCCGCCCCTTGCATGTCGCGCTGTCATCGCTACAATCAATAGCGATAAGGGTGGGGTAGACGCTGCATGTGCGCACCGTTTCATCATTGGCCGGATGGAGGGGAAGATGGTGAGGCACAAGCGAGAAACTGCCGCTTTTACAATCGTCGAGTTATTGGTCGTCATCGGCATTATCGGGGTGCTGATGGCGTTGCTCATTCCGGCGGTGCAATCCGCCAGGGAAAGTGCGCGGAGCGCGCAGTGCAAGAACAACTTGCACCAGTTGGGAGTGGCCTATCACCGGCGGCAAATCGATCGGGCCACCGGCACGCCGGTGGTTCCCAACGCTTCCCGCTGGGTCAGTTCCTTGCTGCCCTTGGTGCAAGACATTTCGGCGACGTTTTTTTGCCCGAACGACGCAGTTCGGAGGCGGAGTTCCTCGGACAGCGGAGTCAATTCGGAGAGCGTGATCCTTGCGGACAAACCTCCTCCCTCCGTGGTGCTGGGCATTTCAGAGGACTCCAAGGTCGTGCTTTTTCCCGAGCAACGCGACTTGGTTTTGCCCTCTTCGGTCCCGGTCGATTTGAGCGCGCCCGGTCAGGTGACAAGCAATGCTGGCCGCAGCCTCAGCTCGGTCTCTGCGGGCACGCCGGTGGACACCTACCTGATGCACTACGACCCGCCGGGGCACGGCGGCACGGTGCAAGACGTCAAGGTGGCCTTTACCGGGAAGATATTGGGAGTGATTTGCCTCACCCAGGGGCTCCGCAATAGCGATGCGCTGCTGGGCGCTGCCGGGACCGCTTACGACCAGCAGGCCGGCGCGCGGGGCATGGAGTTTGGCGCGGAGATCGTCGAACTCTCGCCCGACATGCAGACGTTCACGGTGGATCGTTTCGTTGTAAGCGGCTGCATGGAGGAAGCCCGCATCCTCACCGAGCCCGGCGGCGCCAACGCCTCGAGCTACGGGATCAACGGCCGCGTCAAGCGATTCAGCCGGGACTCGGGCAAGATTCTGCTGTTGGAGTACAACAAGGCCGTGGCCGACGTGGTGGGAGCAGCCGCCCGCGACGTCTGGACGGAACAAGTTGCGCCGCGACACTCCGGCACGGTGAACGTCCTGTATGCCGACGGCCACGTCGACGCGGTGTCGCCCGAGGCCATCGACCCTCGCATCCCGACCGTTCAGGACAATGTCTGGCGTCCGTCGTTGGACCGGTGAATGCGAACACCCAATCGAGCCCGTCCACACGGGAAATTGGGGGCACCCGTAACCGCCCGTGCATCGGAGCCGCAATTGACAGCCATTGCACATGCTTCGATAATGGCCACGCCCGGCCGAACCCCGGTGGAGAAATATCCATGCCTATGTCGCCGGGGCCAGTGAAGCCGGCCCGACTCACCATTCGCGTCGTGGAGTCAGGCGAGCGGCTGGCCTTCAGCCTTCGTCAGCGCCAGTGGAGCACCGGCTGTTTCTTGCTGCTCTGGCTGACCGGCTGGACCGTCGGATGCGTCTTCCTTGTGGGTATGGTCGCCAAGGACCCCAAGATTCAGAACTTGCTCTTCGCGGTTCCCTTTTGGGCGTCTTGGATCTTCGTGTTCTGCCTCGTGCTGACGATGTTCCTGCAGTCTGAGCGTTTCGCCATCGACGAATCGGGCGTGAGCTTCGCGCGGCGGGTGATCGTTCCCATCCACACCCGGCTGGTGCCCTTGGATGAGGTCCAGCGATTCAAGAACTGCTCGAAAGTGACCGACAGCAAGTCGGGCCGCACCACAGCGGGGATCGAAATGCAGACGATCGGCCAGCCGCTTTGCTTCGCCTGGGGGCTGCCGGAACAAGAGCGGGACTGGCTGGAATATCAGTTGAACCAATGTCTGGCGGCGCTGCGCGGCTCGCCGTTGCCTGAAGCGCAATCGGCCCCAAAGGAAGATGTGCCCGAAAGCGCCGACGCGGAGCAGTCCGCCACGGAAACACTAGCGCCGACCGGAACGCCGCTGGAACCGCCCAGCGACAGCCGTTGGCGGCGGGCCGAGGACTTCCGCGACGTGATCTTCGTGCAGCGCGGACGGCTCAGCTTTTCGGCCCTTGGCGTCCTGCTGTTCATCAACGCCTTCTGGAACGGAATCGTCTCCGTGTTCGTCGGCGTGTTGTGCTTCGGCGACGCCAACGGCAAGCCGGCCGGCGGCGAATGGTGGGGCCTGTTCGTGTTTCTAATCCCCTTTGAAGTGATCGGGCTGATGATGTTCCTGGCCCTGCTGGCCGCATTGTTCGAGCCGCTGCGCCGAACGCAGTGGCGGTTTACCGACTCGATGATCGAACATCGCACAAAGTGGTTGGGAATCGGGCCCGAGCAACGGCACTGGGTCGATGGATTGAGCCGCATCGAGCTCCGCACCGCCGGCAGCGGCAAACGGCGGCGAGGTATTTCCCTACAGAATGTCGCGGCCACCGGCGAAGACAGCCCGAACAAGGAGTTGTCGTTCGTCGGGAAGGCGAACATCGAAGTCTGCGCCCTGACCGGCCTGACCGAGGGCGAGGCCCGCTGGATTTCCGACACCATCCGCCGCGAGCGGGCGGCGTGGTTTCGGTGATAGGGGTGACATCGAGTAACGCGACAGATTCATTCAGACAGCGGCAGCCGCAAGGTTTGGGCGACGTAGGCGCGAACCTTGGCACGAAATCGCGACTTGGCAGGTTCCTGCCGGCATTGCCCCAGTGCGTCGAGAACTTCACTCGCGACTCGCGTCTGAAACACCGCGTTCTGACGGACGCCGCCTCTTCGAGTTGTCAGGTTGTAATCGGCAGTGTTCCTCTCGTTCCGCAATGACTGAAGTTTCTCTCCTGCTTCCGTACCCGCGGGCTCACCGCACTGTAGCAGGCAGTACCGCAGTTTCTGGTGCGCCTCTGGGCCACCAGGCAACTTGACCCCCATTTCCGCCAGCAGTTCCAACGCCTCGTGAAAGGCCCCGTAGTAGGAGCGACTGACCGAAGTACGGTACTCCGCCTCCGTAGCGCCGTTTCCCAACTTGACGGCCAGATCGATGAAATCTTTGCCATTCATGATTGAAAGTCAATGGAGAGGCAAAATGCTCCGGGGATTTCTCTTGCATCATGAGGCAAGCGTTGACACCATGCGGCATTCCTTTGCAGCGCATCTTCGACGGTGCCTGGAACCCTGACGGTAAACACCAGATAAGTCCAATTGGCGATCTCCGGATCTTCCTCGGCGTGAACTTTGAACGAATCGCCGAACAACTCCCCTGTCAGTGCCACCACCTGGGGAAGCTGCCCCAGTACGCCCATCCGCCTCGCTGCCTCAAGGACCTCCGGAGGCAGATTCAACGCCTGTGGCGCCGGAACGATCGTATGCGCCGTCTGCGAATCGGCCGAACGGGTGGTCATGGCGGATTCCTCCGACAAGGGGCTAACGCCCAGGATCATAAGGGACGGACACCAGCCCTATTATGCCAGGAAAGGGCCGGGAAGGCAATGTCGTGGCTTTGACCCCCGCCGCCCGTTATGGTAATCTCGTTCCCAGAGGTCCCCTTTGCGCCGCGGGAAGGGGACAGGTCCATGTTTTCGGTCAACCGTTTGTCCGCAAAATGCGTCTTCACGCCGAAAAATGGACCAGTCCCAAACCCGAATCCCGTTGACTTCCCCGCTGCAACGTCGTCCGGCCTTGACCGGCGCGGCCTGTTGCCTCGTTTCGGCGCTGGCCTACACGGCGACCGACATCTGCCTGCGCCAACTGAGCCGGCTCGGCAGCGACCCGGTGTGGACCGTGTGCAACAAGGAGCTGGTCACGGTGCTGATTGTCGGTCCGTGGCTGCTGTGGCTGGCCGTGCGCCGGCGGCCGGCGCTGCCCACGGGAGCAACCTTGCTGCGGCTAATCGCGGTGGGGCTGCTGATTCAGGTGGCGGGCAACCTCGGCACGCAATGGGCCCTGGGCGTCGTCGGCCTGGCGGTCACTATCCCTGCCGTCTTCGGCGTCATGATCACCAGCAGCGCCGTATTGGGTTGGTTCTTGTTGGGCGAACGGGTGTCGTTGCGTTCGATGGCCGCGCTGGCCATGCTATTCGCCTCGCTGGTCTTCCTGGGCCTGGGGGCCGAGGCCGCTGGAAAGTCCATCGCCGCGCAGACCGAGGTCGCGTCCGATCCGCTGCTGGTGGCCCTGGCCGTCGCCGCGGCCTGCCTGGCCGGAGCGGTCTATTCGCTGCTGAGCGTCGTCATTCGCCATTCGGTTACGCAAACCACGCTCCCCTCCGCCATTGCACTGCTGATTACCCTGATGGGCGTCGTCAGCCTGGGGCCAATGAGCCTGGCGCGTCTCGGACTACAGCAGATGCTCGCCACGCCAGCCGAGCAGGGCCTCTTGATGGCCGCCGCCGGCATCTTCAATCTCGTTGGGTTCTTCGCACTCATCCATGGCCTGCAGCGCACCACCGTCGTACACGCCAACGTCCTGAACGCCTCGCAGGTCGCGCTGGTCGCCGTGGTGGGCATGGTCATCTTCCGGGAACCACTGAACCCGTGGCTGCTGCTGGGCGTCTCTTTGACCGTGTTCGGCATCCTCTGGATCGACCGCCCGGCCGAGAGAGAACAGCCTTTGGACCAGCACATTTGAACAGTAGATCCCGCCTGCCGGGCGGGATTTATGGCGGCAGCCGAGGCTCGCGAAGGCACCCGAGATCCCGCCCGGCAGGCGGGACCTACTGCGGGACCTACTGACGCTTTACAACAGCCCGGATTTCTGCTGCAATATCGGGTTTGCGATGTTCCGCGCGTGTCCCCACGATGTACCAACCACAGGGCGAACCGTGGCCAGCAAGGTTTCCCAACAGTTCGAGGCGTTAGCGAAGCGGGCGGAGGAGAGCCTTCGGCAGCGGGCGGACGGCAACCGTATCCGCATCCAGGTCGGCTCGGCCACCTGCGAGAACGCCGCCGGCAGCAACGACGTGCTCGACGAATTCCGCAAGCACATCGCGGCCTCCGGCCGCAACGACATCATCCTCCACCAAACCGGCTGCACCGGCCGTTGCAGCCGCGAGCCGATCGTCGGCGTGATGCTGCCCGGCCAGATGCCGGTCAAGTACGAGCGCGTCGACCGGCAACTCGTCCATGCGATCTTTACCAGCCACGTGCAGCAGGGCACGCCCGTGCTGGATCGCGTGCTCGATGGCCCGATCAAAACACTCGCCCGGTACGAGTTGCTGATCTGCGGCAACGTGCGCTGCGGCTGGACGGGCGAGAAGCCCTTCCGCGTTCTGCTGGCCGAAAAACTGGCCGCCGCCGGACTGACGGCCGAACGGGTGTCCGTCGCCCAGGCAAGCTGCTTCGGCGCGTGCAACACGGCCGAGGCGGGCAAGTTCTCGCATCTCCTGGTACGGCCCGACAGAATCCTCTATCGCGTCGAGAACGAAACCGATCTGGACGAGATCATCCGCGAGCACCTGCTGGGCGGCCGGCCGGTAAAGCGTCTGGAAGTGCCGGGCAAGACCGTGGGCCGCAAGTTCCTCGAACTCTACGGCGACGTGGCGTTCTTCAACCGCCAGAGCCGCATCGCCCTGCGCCATAGCGGCGTGATCGACCCCGACAGTATCGAGGAGTATTTCCACTACCGCGGCTTCCAGGCCCTGGCCAACGTGCTTCAGAAGAACGACCCGCAGTGGGTTATTCAGGAGATCAGCAACTCGAAGCTCCGCGGCCGGGGCGGCGGCGGCTATCCCACCGGGCAAAAATGGAAAATGGGCGCCGAGGCCGCCGACAAAACCCGTTACATCATCTGCAACGCCGACGAGGGCGACCCCGGCGCCTTCATGGACCGCAGCATGTTGGAAAGCGATCCGCTGAACGTGGTCGAGGGGATGATCATCGGCGGCTTCGCCATCGGCGCCCGGCAAGGCTTCTTCTACGTCCGCGCCGAGTATCCCATGGCCATCCGGCGGATCGAGCGGGCGATCCAACAGTGCCGCCAATGGGGCCTGCTGGGCAAGAACATTCTGGGCTCCGGCTTCGATTTCGACCTGGAAATCCGCCTCGGCGCCGGCGCATTCGTCTGCGGCGAGGAGACGGCGCTGATCCATTCGATCGAAGGCGAGCGCGGCCAGCCGCGCGTCCGCCCGCCGTATCCCACACAAAGCGGCCTGTGGGGCAAGCCCACCGTGATCAACAACGTCGAAACCTTCGCCAACGTGCCGGCGGTGATCAACTACGGGGCCGAATGGTTCGCCCGCATCGGCACCCAACACAGCGGCGGCACCAAGGTCTTCGCCCTGGCCGGCAAGGTGCAACACACGGGCCTGGTCGAGGTGCCCATGGGCACCACGCTGCGCACGGTCGTCTTCGACATCGGCGGCGGCCCCTCTGGCGGCAAGCAACTCAAGGCCATTCAGACTGGCGGGCCGGCCGGCGGCTGCATCCCCGCCAAGTGGCTCGATCTGGCCGTCGATTTCGACAGCCTCGCCAAGGCCGGCTCGATCATGGGCAGCGGCGGCATGATCATCCTCGACGAAGACGACTGCATGGTCGATATCGCCAGGTTCTTCATGACCTTCTCGCAGGACGAGTCGTGCGGCAAATGCACCCCCTGCCGCGAAGGCACCACGCGGATGTTGGAAATCCTCGATCGCATCACCGCGGGCAACGGGACGCTGGAAGACCTCGACAAGCTGAAGCGGCTGGGGCTGTTGATGCGGCGGGCTTCGCTCTGCGGGCTGGGGCGCGCCGCCGCCAACCCCGTGCTGAGCACGCTGGAGCATTTCCGCGACGAGTATTTGGCCCACGTGACCGAGCATCGTTGCCCCGCCCACAAGTGCAAGTCGCTGATCCATTACGAGATCGACCCGGAGAAGTGCGTCGGCTGCACGGTCTGCGCGCGGAACTGCCCGGTGCCGTGCATTGCCGGCGTCCGCAAGGAGCCGCACCTGATCGACCAACTTCGCTGCATCAAGTGCGGGCGGTGTTTCGAGGTTTGTAGGTTCGAGGCGGTGAAGCGGATGTAGCGTTTAGCCCCGGCGTCCACGCCGGGAAATGGGACAAGAGATGAGAGAATAGCCGGGAGCTAACAGCTCCCGGAGGAGTGACTGCAACGACATGACTGTTATGTGGCGAGAAAGGGCATCGTAGCGTGCGGCGGCACGAGCACCACAGGGCCGTTCACGGCCCTTTCCGCCGCAGGAGGTGTTAGGCCCGACGTTTACGTCGGGTGGGGAGGAGCTACGGACGAATGTTGGTTGTCAGGCTCGTTTACGAGCCTCCTGGCGGCGGTGGCGCTCGCCCGACGGGGCGACTAACGCCGCGCCAAGGACGCCCGTAAACGAGCGTGACAAGGAAAACTATGGTTCGCTGCTCCGCCAACCCGGCATAAATGCCGGGCCGAATACCGCTGGCGCGGAAACGCCCGTGAACGGGCGTAGGAAGAGAAGAAGAACGGCAGAGGTGCAGTATGCAGATTCAAGCCAACTACACAGAAGAACTCGTCAGGCGAGCGACGATGCGATTCTGGACCAGATTCATCGGGTGGCATGGCTTCGCGGTCATTGCACTAATGACTGCCTTGCTCACGTACTTGCTCATTGTCTGGCCGAGCATCTTAGTTTACCCGTACAAGTACGGATTTCGCCCGCGGTAGAGTTGCTCAGCGCGGTGTGACCCACATCCTCCGGCGGCTGTTAGCCGCCGGCTATTGGTGAATGTTACGAGAAAGCAAGACATGGCCAAGCGAAAGAAGAAAATCTCCCTGACCATCGACGACACGCCGCTTACGGTCGACGAGGGCACAACGATCATGGAGGCGGCCGAGCAACTGGGGATTCGCATCCCCCGGCTCTGCTATCATCCCGACCTGAGCCTGGCCGGCTCGTGCCGCGTGTGCGTCGTCGATGTGAAGGGGATGGGCTACTATCTGGCGGCGTGCAGTTCCCAGGTGTGGGAAGGCATGGAGGTGCAGACCAACTCGCCCGAAATCCGCCAGGCCCGCCGCGACATCGTCGAACTGCTGGTCGATAACCACCCGATGGACTGCCAGACCTGCGAGCGCGACGGCAACTGCGAGTTGCAGAACCTGGCCTACTCGATGGGCGTCCGCGCGCGGCACTTCGAGGGCCGGCGGAAACGGTTCCCCATCGAGCTTTCCAGCCACTCCGTAGTGCGCGACAGCGAAAAGTGCGTGCTCTGCGGCCGATGCGTGCGGGTGTGCGCGGAAATCCAGGGCGTGTACAACCTGAGCCAACACGGCCGCGGCTTCCACACGGTCGTTGGCCCGGCCCATCTGGCCAACATGGACGATTCGGTTTGCATCCAGTGCGGACAGTGCATCAACGTCTGCCCCACGGCCGCGTTCCTCGAAAAGCGCGGCGCCGGACCGGTTTGGGAGGCGCTGGCCAATCCCGAGATGCACGTGGTGGTGCAAACGGCGCCCTCGATCCGCGCGGCCATCGGCGAAGGGTTCGGCCTGGCGCCCGGCACTCCGGCCACCGGGCAGATGGTCACCGCGCTGCGGCGGCTGGGATTCGATCGCGTGTTTGATACCGACTTCGGCGCGGATCTGACGATCATCGAGGAGGCGCACGAGTTCTTAACTCGGTTGCAGGCCGCAGGGGCGAAGGAAACAAATGATGAATGCGGAATGATGAATGATGAATGTCCGGACAAGCCAGCCGCCGCTAACAGTGAGTCATCCATTGATCATTCATCATTCATCACTCATCATTCCCCCGGCCCCTTGCCGATGATCACCTCCTGCTCGCCGGGCTGGATCAGCTTCATGGAGAAGTTCTATCCCGAGTTGATCCCGCACGCCTCGACCTGCCGCTCGCCGATGAGCATGTTGTCGGTGCTGGTTAAGACGTACTACGCGGAGCAGGCGGGCATCGACCCGAAAAAGATATTCGTCGTGGCCGTCATGCCGTGCGTGGCCAAGAAGTACGAGGCCCGGCGGCCCGAGCAGTTTACTGCCGATGGGACGCCCTACACCGATGCGGTGCTGACGACGCGGGAACTGATTTGGATGATCAAGTGCTACGGGATCAACTTTACCGCGCTGCCGCCGGGCGAGTTCGACGCCCCGCTGGGAGTGGCCAGCGGCGCCGGCGACATCTTCGGCACCACCGGCGGCGTGATGGAAGCCACGCTCCGCGCCGCCAGCGAACTGGTGACCGGCAAGCCGGCCGACCGGCTCGACTTCACCGAGGTCCGCGCCGTCGAGGGACTGCGCGAGACGTACGTGGCCATCGGCGAGCACAACATCCACGTCGGCGTGGCCAACGGATTGACCAACGCGAAGATTTTGCTCGACAAGGTCAAGGCCGGCAAGGAGCAATTCCACGTGATCGAGGTGATGGCCTGCCCCGGCGGCTGTTGCGGCGGCGGCGGCCAGCCCTATCCGCCCGAGGGCGTTAAGGTGCTCGATCCCGAACTGCTTCGACTTCGGGCGAGCGCCTTATACTCCATCGACAGCAAGAAGAAGCTCCGCAAGTCGTACGAGAACCCGGCCATCGAGGAGGTCTACAGTTCGTACCTTGGCGGGCCGGGCACGGAAAAAGCCCACGAACTGCTGCACACCCATTACTCGGCGAGATTGCCCCGCGGAGTGCGATAATGTATGATGAACGACGGGTGAGGCAACCGCTTGCAGGTTCGCTCGCTTACCGTTGCTTAGGCAAGAAAAACGATCCCATCGAGGACCAATCATGTCCGCTATACTGTCCCCCGAAGAGGTCCGAGCCGAATGGCTGACCCGCTTGAACCAACTGATCTGCGACGCCCGAACTTGGGCGGAAGGTTTGGATTGGGAAACGCGGCGAATCGAAATCGTGCTAGAAGACTCTCAACTCGGCAAGTACAAAGCGCCCGCTTTGCTCCTTCAGCAGGAGTCGCTGAAGATATTGCTCGAGCCAATTGCGAGCAGTGCTCCCGGAACTCAAGGCGTCGTCGATTTGTACCTGATGCCCGCTTACGACGACATCGCCAGCATCTACTACTATGAGGAAGCTTGGCATGTGCATTACATGTTCCCGGGGACTCCGTCAGTGGGCGATATGCACGATGCGCCGGGCAAACCGCTTACGAGGGAATCTTTCCAAGAAGTTCTCGAAGAAATGAAACAAAATGCCGGGCAACAAATTTGAGCGAATGAACCGAATCAAGGCGGTCGAACGGGAACACGTCGCCATCCGATTCGCGGCGGAGCATTTGCTGGGCATTGTACGGCATAACCCCTTGGCACTGAAGGAGGCGTTTCGACCTCAAGACCTGCAACTCGCCTCCGATCGACTCGAAGACACGTATTTCGTGCGATTGTTTGCCGAGTTCGAAGCCAGCCTCCGTTCGTATTGGCGTACTTTTAGGGCCACGGCGCCACCGGTACACGACCTGATCGAAAGTGTTGGCGTGCGCCGCAAAATACCCTGCGACCAAGTAGCGGACGCACACCGCGTGCGCGAATTGCGGAATGCGATTGTTCATGATCGCGATGATCGTGTGGAGCAGATTTCGATAGGATCAGCCCGGCATTACTTATGCCATTATGTGGCGTTTCTGCCGTAAGAATGGTAATGCAGCGTGGGATCGCGCCGTCACTTTACGACGAGAATGAAATCCTTTACCCATCGCAAGTTCATGCCTCTCTGCACCTCCATAACCGACAATTGGGAACAAGTTGAAGCCGCCGCGAAGCTGGTTCTCGGCGAGCCAATCGCGGCGTTCATCGAGGAGTGCCGCCGCGAGCCGCATCCCGAGAGCCAACTGATCGCCGTGCTGCACAAGGTGCAAGCCAAGTTCGGCCACCTGAGCGACACCCACCTGGACGCCGTGGCCCAATTGATGCAGGCGCCCTCTGCCAAGGTGGCCGGCGTGGCCAGCTTCTATCATTTCTTCCGCCTCAAGCCGCGCGGCAAGTTCATGATCAACGTCTGCCTCGGCACGGCCTGTTACGTGAAGGGCGCCGACCGCGTGGCGCAGAAGGTCATCGACGAGTTGGGCATCACCTGGGGCGAAACGAGCAAGGACGGCGTGTTCACCCTGGAAGGTTCCCGCTGTCTGGGCACCTGCGGCCTGGCCCCGGTAGTGATGATCGACGACCAAATCCACGGCGATGTGACGCCCGACCAAGTGCCGGCGCTGTTGGAGAAGTATCTGAAGAAGTCGCGGGAGGAGAGCAGGCAGCAACCGTAATTCCGAAAAGGCGTTTGCCTGACCGTGGCCGGATGGCTCATGCGGCGCGGCCTGCACCCTGGGGCGACGGCGCCCTCTGCCGTTCCGCCGCCACCAGGCCCAGGAACTCATCGTAGTCGCGGATGTAGTCGCTGGGATCGTAGCGGTCGGAGGCAAAGACCAGCAGAACTGCATCGCTGGAATACTTATACTGAATGCACCAGACCAGCGGCGGCACGTGGAGGCCCAGATTGGGCCGGTCCAGCAGGATCTCCTCGCGGCGATCGCCGTCGTCGACAATGACCGCGACCGTGCCTTTGACGCAAACCAGGAACTGCTCGCAGCGGCGATGGGCGTGCTCGCCGCGCACGTCCTTGCTCGGCACGTCAAAAACGATGAAGTACCGTTGGACGGCGAAGGGAATGTCCTCGTCGAACTGCCCCGCCGACAACCGGCCGCGGAGATCGGCCACCGCCTTGAGCTGGTGCAGGCTGACTCGCGGGACCGACGTGGGCGCAGCCGGGGAAACGAGCGCGCCGGCGTCTTCGCGGACCGCGCCCAGGGCGGGGCGGCGCAAGGCATCCACATAGCCGCTAATGCGCGCCGGGTTCCCCATCACCACGGCCTTGGGCGGCACGTCCCGCGTCACCACGCTTCCCGCTCCCACCATGGCTTCCCCGCCGATCTTGATGCCCGGCAGGATCGTGGCGTTGGCGCCGATCGACGCGCCGTTGGCGATGGTCGTTTGCAAGACCGAGTGCTGGTAGCGCTTGCTGCGGGGGAACTTGTCGTTGGTAAACGTGGCGTTGGGACCAATGAAGACCTCGTCTCCCACCCGCAAGCCGTCCCACAGTTGCACGCCGGACTTGACGGTCACGCGATCGCCGACCGTCACGTCGTTCTCGATGAACACGTGATCGCAGATATTGCAGTCGCGGCCGATGGTGGCCCCCGGCAGGACGTGGGCAAAGGCCCAAATCCGCGTTCCCTCGCCGATCCGCGCGCTCTCGCAAATGCCCTGGGGATGAACGAAATACTTCACGACATCGTCTCCTTGGGAGCAGCTTGACTCTTCGGAAAAGACTCGTGCAACATCGGCAGGAAGGCGGGGCGATGCTTGGTGTTTTCGTAAGCCCGCCACACGTAGGCCCCGATCACGCCCAATCCCAACAGTTCGCAGAACATGGCCAGCAGGATGGCCAGGATGATCGGGGTGTAACCCGGCGTCGCGATGCCTCCCACGTACCAGGCGGCGAACACCACGATGCCGGCGGCCACGGAAAAAAGCGATCCGACGGTGCCCACCGCCATCAGAATGGTGAGCGGCAAGTCGGTAAAGGAGAAGATGCTGTCGAGCATGTAGCGCAGCTTGCGGCGGAAGGTCCAGCCGCTGCGGCCCTCCGTGCGCGCCAGTCGCCGATAGGGGATGCTCTTGCGGCGAAACCCCAGCCACACCACTTGCCCCACCAGCGACGTGTTGGATTCGTCCAGCGCCATCAGGGCGTCCCGCACCTGCCGGTTGCAGGCAAACGCGTCGATGCCGCCCGGCGGCATGTCGCGCTGCACCAGGCGCCAGTAGATCCACCAGAACAGGTTGGCTGAGACTTTGCTTAGCAGCGGGTCGTCGCGCTCCGTGCGAGTCCCCACCGCGATATCCACCGGTTCGCCGCTTAACGATTTGAAGAACTCATGGATCAATTCGACGGGTTCCTGAAGGTCGGCGGCCATGACGGCGAAATACGGTCCCCGCGCGGCCGACAGGCCCATGCGAATTGCCGCAAACGACCCGAAATTCCGCGAAAGGCAGATCAATTGCGCCGGAAATAGGCAGCTTTGCAGGCGCTCCCGCAACATCTCGTACGACCGATCGGGGCTGCCATCGACGACGAAAACCACCTCCAGCATCCCGTCGAGCCGCTCACTGAGACCCTGCAACGTTTCGATCAGCCGGCCGATGCTCTCTTGGTTGTTGTAGACTGGGACGATCAGGGAGTATTGCGTCGGCTCGATGGCCGCGCCGGCCACGGACGGATTCTGTCCACACGGCTCGGCCGACGGCAAGGCCGGCGTCGATCTCCACGGACACAAATCCGGCCTAGGACAGGGCGCGTATGGCATCGCACACATAGTCGATCTCGCTGGGGGTCATTTCCGCGAAGCATGGCAGCGTCAGAATCTCCCGCCCGGCCTCTTCTGTCACTCGAAGGTCAACCATGCGCCAGGTCCGGCCGGCCAGCGACTCTTGCCGGTGATCGGGAATCGGATAGTGAATGGCGGTGTCGATGCCCCTTTCCTTGAATCGTTGGCGCAGCCAGTCGCGCTTCGGATGGCGGGCTACGCAAAGGTGGGCCACGAAATCGGGCTGAGGATCGTGGAGGATTCGCAGCGCAGTGCCCGCTGCGGCATCGCGGTATCGGCCGACAATGGCGCGGCGGCGATCGTTCCAGTCGTCCAGCCGCAAAAGTTTCCGCCGCAGAATGGCCGCTTGAAGTTCGTCCAGGCGGCTGTTGCGCCCCTCGGGCAGCACGGCCCGGTATTTCTCCGCCCAACCGTATTGCCGCAACATGCGGGCACGGCGGGCGTGGTCGGGATGGTCGGTGACGATCGCGCCGCCGTCGCCCATCGCGCCCAGGTTCTTGGTGGGGTAGAAGCTGAACGCAGCCAAATCGCCGAGACTGCCGGCCCGCCGCCCCGCGGACATCGCTCCGTGAGCCTGGGCGCAGTCTTCGATGATGGGAATGTTTCGCCCCTCCACGGCGCGCTTGACGCCGGCAACGTCCGCCATCTTGCCGTAGAGGTGGACCACGACGATCGCCTTGGTCTGGGGGCTCAACGCGGCGGCCACGGAATCCGGCGAAATGGTGAGCGTATCGGGATCGACGTCGGCAAAAACAGGCGTGGCGCCAATGAGGATGCAAGCAGTCGTGGCGTAGCCACCCGCATTCGCCACGGCGATCACCTCGTCGCCGGCTCGGCATCCCACCGTGCGAAGGGCAATCTCCAAGGCATCGGTGCCATTGGCGACCATGATCGCGTGCTGCCGCTGACAGTACGCGGCAAACTCCCGTTCAAATTCATCGTGCTCGGGGCCCATGACGTACCACCCCCGCGCCATGGTCGCTCGCACCGCGGCCTCGACCTCCGCTGCGACGGCCTGGTACTGACGTTTGAGGTCGTTCAGGGGCACATTCATTCCGCCCCTCCTTTATTGATCTTCAGATAACGAATGCAACCGCCGTTTAGCGGCCGACGGCACGTCGGCCCCCGTTGGGCCGCAAGCCGCCGTGCCGGCGGCTGCTAAACGTGTTGCATTGTTTTCCTGACGATCAATAGTCATGCCAGATGATGGGTGGAGAGTATGCGCGCACACCGGCGCCTGCGAGGCCAGACCGATTCCGCCGATGTGCCGGCTCATGGGAGGGGGGTAGTATACGAACTCCACTCCCAGCGGACAACATCAACTTCGTCCGCCCGGCTGGCATGCTAGCACTATCGGCCGTGGACTCGATCATCCCAGGCGTGAACGTTCCGGACGTCAATGCGTCGAAGCCGGCTGCCGCTGGTAGAACAGGAACCCCAGAACGCCCGTCTGTTCGCCGCGATCCGATTGAATTGCGTACAGAGGCACTTGCGGTCGCGTTTTGGCGCCGCCGTCCGCGTGGATTCGCAGTTCAAGCCGGCTGCCCCGTTCCACGCTGAAAGGCTTAAAGACCAAGCTGATGTAGCGCGGATCGGGCCGATCCACAGAGGCAAGGTCTCCTTGCGCCCGTGTCTGCCGGCGACCATCCGGGGCGACTTCATCGACTGCCCACCGGACCTGCGCGGCGCTGCGGTCGCGGCAGTACGCCTCGACGTCGATGCGGTACAGCGGAAGGCCGGCCACGGCAACGAACGGTTGGACCAGTTGGTCTCGATCGGACAGCCCATCGCCGCCGGCCGGCGTCCGTGGAGTTTTCAACACAAGCATGGGGGCGACCTCAACGTCGCGCGCCGGAGCAATGCGATGCGTCGCGCGGTACGGTCCCAGGCCGGCCGCCCGCATCATCTCCAGGTGACCGGCAAACATCTCCTTGGGCGGATCCTGCATGTCTTCACAGTTGCGAGCGGCGACCGCCTCGATGGGCAGACCGTCCGCAACCGCATCCTCAAATCTTTGCACGTTCCATTGCAGGTCGATCGTGTGCCTCAGTCCTTTGACGTCGTACAGACAGGCAATGACGATCAGCGCGACGGCGCAGGCCCATCGAATGCCGGGACGACGTATCTCGGGGCCGTAAGACACGCCGATCAGGTAGAGGCACAGGATCAGCGGGCTGCCCAGAATGATGTAGCGAGGCCAAAGACAACCGATGGCGCCGCGCGTCATCCCGATTCCCAACGCCATCGACACGGCGCCGCAGAGGAACAGCCCGAATCCGGCGGCCCGCAACCGCTCGGGCGGCTGTCTGCGCCACACGACGTAGAGCGCCCGCGCTGCGATCGCCAAGACTGCGACGACCGCCAGTCCGGACGCCGGATACAATTCGCCGCCGAACTTTCCGGGGCTCATGCTCAAGAATTCGAGAGTCCCCCGCAGCATGACGCCCAAGCCCGGGCGAGTCGTTTCCGCGCCGCTTGCGACCGCCGACAACGTGGGGAGCCAGAGCGCCAAGGGCAGCAACGCGAGAGCCGCCAGCAAGAGGATGGCGACGGCCTCGCCGCGGCCGTCGTGCCACCTTCGGATGCCGGCGTAGACAAGCCATAACCACACGGCCGGAAGATAGAAGATGCCGGGGCCTCCGCAGAGCGCGGCCGCCGCCGCGCAGAGGCTCACGGCGCCTGCTCCAGCGACCGACGCCTGGGACCGCTTTTGGGAGATCAATAACAGAAGGATACAGGCCAGCACCGTGGGAAGCACGTAGCACAACTGGAATCCCCAGATGAGATTCATGTAGTGCCCCCAGTGCAAGAGCGTTATGGGGATGAGCACGTCCAGCACGTCCGCTCGGTTGCGAATTCGCGCGGCGGCGACAACCATCGCCAAGGCGACTGCCGCCAGGAGAACGAAGTTCAAGAAAACCGGGCCGCGGAAATCAAAATGGCCGGCCCAGCCCGTCGCCATGTAGACCAGTTTGACCACCGGAAGGCAATGCTGGTTCTCGCTCTGGAAAATCCACGCGGCGGTCAAGGGTTCCGCGCCGCTGATAACGCCCACCCAGCGCATCTCGTCGGCCCAGGGCGAGGTGAACGCATATTGGCACACATAGGCCAACGTCGAGCCGGCCATCGCCGCCCAGACCACGGCGACGAACCAAGCCGGCCACCGGGACGCGCTCCCGGAGGTCACTTTGCCGCCCGCGCTTGTTTGGCGCTGATAATCGCCAACTTTGCCAGCGCCTCCCGTTTCCCCAGTCCCCGGACGGCGACCAAGGCGGCAAGTTGGGCTGCTCGCGGGCGGGATGTGTCATGCTCCCAGTTATACACCGTCATGCCGGAAACGCCGACCAGCTTGCCATAAGCATCGGCGGACAGCCCCAGCCGTTGCCGTTGAGCACGGACGGATCGAGCAGAAAACCGGACGCCCTCCAATTCGTCCTCTTCGGCCGGCTGCGGTTGCCCCAGGCGCTTTTGCTCTTGGGCCTTCAGGAAGGCGACCGTCTTCTGCTGTGTCTGCAACTCCCGCTTCAGTTTGGCGATGTCTCGGCGATACTGAGCGACCGCCTGTTTTGTGGTGGATGTGGCGGCCTTGATTTCCTTCTTCGCCAGGCGGCGGACTTCGTCTTTGATTGCGGTGGCAAGGTTGGGCATAAGATGCTCCTTTTTCGGAATCGCATTGTTTGATCGGTCGTGAAGATGGGGCGATTATACAATAGATTGGAGGGGAGTAAAGTGAGGGCTCATGGGGATCGCCGAGACCCCAAAACGCAACAAGGGCCGCAATTTGGGCTTGCCGTGGGAAGTGCCGCTGCCCCATAATACGCACTCCGGCTCTGCCCCTGGCAGTGACGAACCCTCGCTTTCGCAAACCAGTACCCCACTGAGAGGAACGACCATGGACGAGAACCAAGCCAAAAAGCCCATGAACAAGACGGAGATCATACTCGCTTTGTCCGAGGCCACCGGCCTTACCAAGCAGCAGGTCGCCGGGCTGTTCGATGAACTCCGCAAGCTGATCGGCAAGAACCTGGGCCAAGACGGTCCAGGCGCCTTCACCATGCTGGATCTGCTGCAAATCAAGGTGGTGCGCAAGCCCGCCGTGGAGGAACACAAGGGCATCAATCCCTTCACCAAGGAAGAAATGGTCGTCAAGGCCAAGCCGGCGAAGAACGTGGTGAAAGTGGCCCCGCTGAAGGGGCTGAAGGGCATGGTGTAATAGCGCGTTTGGAAAGCCTGTGTTCGCGGTCCCCTCTCCCTCTGGGAGAGGGTTAGGGTGAGGGCCGCTTGTGAGCACAAACCAGGTATTTCGTGCCTTGTGACCTGTCATGCCATCCGCCCACGCCCCGCCGTAGGACGGATTTCCTAATCCATCCCGCCTGGTGGACGGATTAGGAAATCCGTCCTACAGGCATCCCATTTCCCGCCCGCTGCCCTACACGAACAGGCGGCTGACCGATTCGTTGCGGTGGATGCGCTTGATTGCCTCCCCTAGCATGGGGGCAACCGTGAGGACGGTAATCTTGGGGATTTCCTTGTCGGGCGTGAGCGGGATCGTGTCGGTCAGCACCAGCCCATCGATCGGGGCTTCCTGTAGCCGCTCGACCGCGCCCCCCACTAACAGGCCGTGTGTGGCGGCAAGGTAGATTTGTCGGGCGCCGTGCTGGTGCATCACCTCGGCGGCGCCGCAGATCGACCCGGCCGTGCTGATCATGTCGTCGAAGATCAAGCACACCTGGCCTTCCACCTTTCCGCCGATCACGTTCGCCTGCTTGGTCTTTTCGGCCGTGCTGCGGCGTTTGTCGATGATCGCCAGGTGGCCGCCAAGCCGCGCCATGTGGGCCAACGCCCGCTTGATGCTGCCTTCGTCCGGGCTGACCACGACAAAATCGTCGCCGCCGATATCCATCGCCTTGAAATGCTCGTCGATGACCGGCGCGGCGTAGAGGTGATCGACGGGAATGTCGAAAAAGCCCTGGATTTGGGCCGTGTGCAGGTCCATCGCCAACACGCGGTCGGCGCCGGCCCGGGTGATCAGATTGGCCACCAATTTGGCGGTGATCGGCACGCGGCCCTCGTCCTTGCGGTCCTGCCGGGCGTAGCCGAAATACGGGATTACGGTGGTGATCCGCTCGGCGCTGGCCCGCTTGAAACTCTCGATCATGATCAAGAGTTCCATCAGGTTCTCGTTGACCGGCGGGCAAGTCGGCTGAATGATGAATACGTCGCGGCCGCGGACGTCTTCGTCGATCTTGCAGGAGATCTCGCCGTCGGGGAAGTTGCCCATCACCGCGCGGCCCAGCGGGAGCCCCAGGTATTCGCAGATTCGTTTGGCCAGCGCCGGATGGGCTCGTCCGGTGAAGAGTTTTAGAGAGTTCATGGCGGAATCCGGGTTCGGGCCTCGTGACGTAATGTAGTCGGCACACTCCGTGTGCCGACAGATGTGTGTTCGATACGGCTTACCGGTTCGGCTTGTCGGCACACGGAGTGTGCCGACTACATTGCCAACCGCCCCGTGAACGATTACCCATAAACTATGAACGATTCACGACGAACTGACAACCGGGGGCAAGTGGACTCCAATAGCCCTCTCGGCGGAAAAAGCCCGAAACTGCCTCCAGAATGTTTGCCTACCCATTTTGGTGGGGGGGGTGTCAAATACGCCGAGATTCCCTGCTTGGGGAACAGCGCATCGGGACGGTTGTTCGTGCAGGCTTGCCCCATCATCGCGATCGTGGTATAATCTTATCAGTAAGATTACCCGCAGAGGAGGTTGCCATGTCTACACTGGCCACGACCAAGATGTCGTCGAGGGGGCAAGTCGTCATCCCGGAGAACGTGCGAAACGACCTCGGCTTGCAAGCCGGCGACGAGTTCGTCGTTTTGGCGGAGAAAGACACCGTTGTCTTAAAGAGCATCAGCAGGCCCTCGATGAAAGAGTTCGATGCGCTCATCAGGAGATGCCGGCAGAAAGCGAAGGCGGCGGGATTAACGCGTGCCGATATAGCCAAGGCCATTGCCGCGGTCCGAGGCCGAAAATGAGGATCGTCGTCGATACGAACGTCTTCATTTCCGGCGTTTTCTTTGCCGGCCTGCCCTACCAAATCCTGGACGCTTGGCGATGCGGTATCGTGCAGATCGTAATCTCGCCTCCAATCTTGGACGAATATCGGCGGGTGGGCGCTAAGCTTGCCTCCGACTTTCCGCGCGTTGACCTCCAACCCTGGTTGGAATTGCTGGCGGCCGAAGCGGTTGTGGTTGATCTTCCCGCAATTCCCGAGCAGGTATGTCGTGATCCAGATGACGACAAGTTCCTGGCTTGTGCAATCGCCGGCAACACCAAGGTCGTGGTCAGCGGGGACAAAGGCCTCCTGGCGACTTCCGGCTATGCTGGCATAACCGTGCTTACGCCGCGGGGTTTTGTCGATCGCTATCTGACGAAGAAGACTTGACGCCGTCGCCATCGAGAAATGGCGTCGGGAACGAGTTGTCGCCGCGCTCTTGCTTTTGGGACTCCTTTTTCACGACGGCTCGTGCGATATAATTCAGGAATAGCGTCTTTTGAGTACCCCACTCTTAGGGAGCCGCCTTCATGGCTCGATTCTACTGGCTTGTGTGTCTGTGCCTTGCGGCAACGCTAACGTGGGCGGCGCCGAGCCGCGCCGAATCCGGATCGCCTGCCGAGTCGCCCCCGCTGGTCTACGAAGTCATGATCAACGGCGAGAGCTTCCTGGTCGAGGCGAATCGGGCCGTGAAACTTCAGAGCAAGGAGAAACCAGGGATCAGTTACGACGTTGCCGTCCGCGTGGCTCCGACCCAGCGGATCAAGCTGAACGCCATCCAGTTCGACTACGACCTGCCGGCCAGGGTCGAGGACGACGGGAAACGCGAAAACCGGTCGGCTCGCTTGACGCATGAGTTGGGCTACACGATCCTCATCACCGACCTTGGCCAGCCGCTGGACGCGAAGGCCCAAGCAGAAGCCCTCAAGATCCTGGTCGACTCGGTCAAGGAAACCGTGCGGGAGAGGAAGGAAACCAAGCTCGACGTGGGCGAGGCTCACCAACGCACGTTCGAGGGCTCCTCCGCCCGAGGGGTTGCCATCCGCTACCGCGATGCCAAGGACATTGGCCACGTCTGCCTGGTGTACGTGTTGACCGGGCCGAAATTCGCCGCCACTTGCGTGGCCCAATACGTCGACGAGGACAGCGAGGACGTGTTGCCGTTGATCAAGAAGGTCCTGGATTCGGTGCGGGCGGTGCGAATTCGCGGTTGACAGCATTTCGGGCAGAACTAAAATGTGGGGTTTCCCCGGTGCGGTGGCGATCCGTCCCGGGGAAGCTTGTTTTGCCGCCCCCTCCATCCTGGGAACACACCGTTGGAAGAAGCCATTCAGAAAGCCGACGTTCTGATCGAAGCCCTCCAGTGGATCCGCCAGTTCCGCGGCAAGATCACGGTAATCAAGCTGGGCGGAAGCGTCATGGAGAACGATCGGGCGATGATCCACCTCCTTTTGGACGTGGTCTTCATGGAGACGGTCGGCATGTGGCCCGTGGTCGTTCACGGCGGCGGGGCGGCCATCACCCGCGCCATGGCCGAGGCCGGATTGGAGCCGCGTTTCGTCCAAGGCCGCCGCTACACCGACGAGGCGACTTTAGAGATCGTCGAAAAGGTTCTGGCCGGCGAGGTGAACGAACACATCGCCCGGCGCATTAACGAGCTTGGCGGCCGCGCCGAGCCGCTGAATTTCCGCACCACGAACGTGCTGACCGGCGAACGCATCCTGCTGCCCGACCTGAACGGCGACCCGGTCGACCTGGGCTACGTCGGCGCCGTCACCGGCGTGGATCGCGCCACGATCGAGCAGTTGTGCCATTCGGGCGTGGTGCCGGTGATTCCGTCGATGTGCGTCACGAAGGAGGGGCAGAAACTCAACGTCAACGCCGATACGGCCGCCACGGCCGTGGCCCAGGCCCTGGAAGCCGAGAAGCTCGTGTACCTCAGCGACGTCAACGGCGTGCGCCGCGACAAGAACGACCCCGAGTCGCTGATCCACTCGCTCACCGCGGAAGAGGCCAACGCGATGATCGCCAGCGGCGCGGTTGATTCCGGCATGATCCCCAAGGTCGAAGCCTGTTTGGAGACCCTGCAGCGGGGCGTCCGCAAGGTGCATATCATCGACGGCCGCCTGCGGCACTCGCTGTTGTTGGAAGTGTATACGAGCAAGGGGGTGGGAACGCAAATCGTCAGAGGCGAGCAGTAACATGAACTCGGAAGAGACCGTCAAGCTGTTCCAGAAATACGTGATCCCCAACTACGGGCGTTTTCCCGTGGCCTTGGCGCGCGGCGAGGGCTCGCACGTGTGGGATTGCGAAGGCAATCGCTACCTCGACCTGTTCTGCGGCTGGGGGTGCAATTTGCTGGGGCACTGCCCCGCGCCGGTGGTCGAGGCGGTGCGCGAGCAGTTGGGCCGGCTCATCCACGTGCCGAACACCTGGTACACCGAGGCCCAAGGGCTGTGGGCCCAAGCGCTGTCGCAGCGGAGCTTCGGCGGCCAGGCGTTTTTCTGCAACTCCGGCACCGAGGCCAACGAGGCGGCAATCAAGCTCGCCCGGCTGCACACGCCCAAGCAACGCTACAAGATGATCACCTTCGAGGGCGGTTTTCACGGCCGCACGCTGGGCTCCACTTCGGCCACGGCGCAGCCGAAGTACCACGAGGGCCTGGGGCCGCTGATGGCCGGATTCGTCTACGCCCCGTTCGGCGATCTGGAGGCCGTCGCCCGGCTGATCGACGACGAGACGGCCGCGATCATGATCGAGCCGATCCAGGGCGAAGGCGGCATCCGCATCCCGCCCGACGGCTTCCTCGCCGGATTGCGCAAGCTGGCCGATGAACATGAACTGTTGCTGATCTTCGACGAAGTGCAAACCGGCTGCGGCCGGACCGGCGACTGGTTCGCCTACCAGGGCTTCGGCGTCACGCCCGACGTGATGACGCTGTCGAAGGCGCTCTGCGGCGGACTGGCCGGCGGGGCCCTGCTCACCACCGCCGCGATCGCCCCGAGCCTGCGGCCGGGCATGCACGCCTGCACCTTCGGCGGCAACCCCATCGCCGCCGCCGCCGGCATCGCCTTTATCGAAACCGTCGATCGCGAAAAGCTCTTGCCGCACGCCCAACGGCTGGGCGAGTTGTTCCGCGGGCGCTTGCAGCAACTCCAACAGGAGTGCAGCCTTGTCCGCGATGTTCGCGTCCGCGGCGTGATGATCGGCATCGAGCTGTCGATCGAGGGCGCCGCCACCGTCAAAGCCTGCCTGGAACGGCGACTATTGATCAACTGCACGCACGGCACGGTAATCCGCTTGCTGCCGGCGCTGAATCTGACCGAAGAACAAGCCCACGAGGGATGCGACATCCTTGCGGACGTGCTGAAGAAACAAGCCGGCAACCATTTGCCGACGCAGTGAAATACAAGAGGGGTCAGGGTTCTGGACTCGCGTGGAGCGCGGAATATGTCGAGAAGCCAAATGCTGAACCCTGAACCCTGAACCCTTTGTTCCTCCCTGGGAGCGACACGATGCGACACTTGCTGACGCTGGCCGACGTTACCCCGGCTGAAATCGAGCGCATCTTCTCGATCGCGGAGGACCTCAAGGCCAAGTTCGCCCGGGGTCTGCGCGAGCCGCTTCTGCCGGGCCGCGTGATGGCCCTGCTCTTCGAGAAGCCGTCGCTGCGGACGCGCGTGAGTTTCGAGGCCGGCATGTGCCACCTTGGCGGCAGCTCCCTGTTTCTGGGCAGCGAGGCGGGATTCGGCCGGCGCGAAAGCGTGGCCGATTTCGCCCGCGTGCTCGGCCAGTATGTCGACGTGGTCGTGGTCCGCGCCAACCGGCACCAAAACGTCGTCGAACTGGCCAAACACTGCACCTGCTCGGTAATCAATGGCCTGACCGACTTCGGCCACCCCTGCCAGGCTCTGGCCGACCTCTACACGATCCGCGAGTTGATCGGCAAGCTCGAAGGCCGCACGCTGGCCTGGATCGGCGACGCGAACAACGTCGCTCGAAGCCTGGCCATCGGCTGCGGCAAGGTGGGCATGAGCATGGTCATGGCTACGCCTAAGAAGTACCAGTTCGACGAGAAGTCGCTGGCCTGGATCCGAAAACACTCGCCGAGCCTCAACCTGACGATTACCACCGACCCGGCCGAAGCGGTGCGCGACGCCGTGGCTATCTATACCGACGTGTGGACGAGCATGGGGCAGGAGGGCGAACGCGAGGCGCGCCTACAGGAGTTGTCCGGATATCAGGTGAACGGCGCCCTGATGGCGCACGCCCAAAAGGGGGCGTTCTTCATGCACTGCCTGCCCGCCCATCGCGGCGAAGAAGTGACCGATGAAGTGATGGACGGCCCGCAAAGCGTCGTCGTGCAACAGGCCGCCAACCGGATGCACGCCCAGAAAGGCATCCTCGCGTGGATGCTGGCAGCGAAGGGGTAGGGATGAATGACGAAGCACGAATGACGAACGATAAATAGTAGCCGCTTATCAGGAATCAACGCATATTCCTGCGGTCATTACGGTTTCCGTTTGCTTTACCATCACGGTCCTGATCTCGCTCGCCGTGAGGTGGGTGGATTTCCGCCGGAAGAACATGAATTGAAGTTAGATGCCTTACTCTTCCGACGGTCGCCAATCAAGGAAAGATTCTCACACTGTCCCGCGCCTCGTGGAGTCATTTCTGAATTTCTGTTTGGATGCGGTCGGCCAGAAATGTTTTCAGGAGCGACTGGTACGGCACGTCCCGCTTGTTGGCCAGGACTTTCAGTTCCTCGATCATCGACTCGGGCAGCCGTATGGAGATGGTGCGAAGTGAGGGCTTCAACTTCGGCAGCACGAGTCTCTCTGCGCGATTCCAGTCAAGGAAATCGGTCGAGTCGTGCGTCGCCCAGAAGTCCCGTTCCTGGTCCTCGTCTCGGAACTTGGGGATTTTCTTCATGGTAGCAGATACACCTTTCTCTCTTTCTGACTCATGTCTCTGGCCGAGATCACTCGGATGAAAGTGTCTCGAATAACGAACGCGACGAACAGCAGCCGGCCCGCATCGGTTTGCCCCAAGACGTAATGACGTTTCTCTTCGAGCGAATGCTTCCGGTCATCTCCCACTACCAGCGGCTGATTGAAAAACACCTGCTCACACTCCGGCGGAGTGACGCGGTGTTTCGACCAGTTTTTCTGGGTGTTGGCGTCATCCCACTGGAAGCCCGTGCAATCTGCCGGGACATGAGCATCGTCTGCCATCCCTCTTGTATACAATCATTATATACACTTGTCAAGCCGGCAGTCAGCCTTCAGCCTGGAGCCGCTTGCCAATCTGTCCATAACCGGGTAGCCTTACGGGTTTGGCGTTCGCAGGGGACTGAGGCATGTCGGTGGAGCGGCCGGACAATCAGCGGGTGGTTATTACGGGCGTGGGGCTTACCGCGCCCAACGGCAACTCCCTACCCGACTTCCGTGCGGCCTTGCTGGCCGGCCGCAGCGGCGTAAGCGCTTATGAAACCCGCTACTTCGGGGCCACCCTGGCGGGGGTGTGCAACTTCGACGACCTTCGCTACCAGAAGCGCAAGGAGGTCCGCCGCGGCACCCGCGCCGGCGGCATCGGCATCTTCTGCTCCCGCGAGGCCGTCGCCGATTCGGGCCTCGATTGGGAGAACGTCGACCGCGCCACGGTTGGCATCTACGTCGGCGTGACCGAACACGGCAACGTCGAGACCGAGAATGAGATCTTTCTCATCAAGGGCTACGACTACGACACCCAGTATTGGTCGCACCACCACAATCCCCGCACGGTGGCCAACAACCCGGCCGGCGAGATTTCGCTGAGCCTGGGCATTACCGGTCCGCATTACACGCTCGGGGCCGCTTGTGCGGCGGGCAATGCGGGCATTATTCAGGGCGTGCAGATGCTGCGGCTGGGCGATTGCGACATCGCCCTGGCCGGCGGCGTCTCGGAAAGCATTCACACCTTCGGCATCTTCGCCAGCTTCCACAGTCAAGGGGCGTTGGCCAAGCACGAAGATCCGGCCAAGGCCTCGCGGCCCTTCGATCTCGACCGCAATGGAATCGTAGTGGCCGAAGGGGGCTGCATGTTCGTGCTCGAACGGCTCAAAGACGCCCGAGCCCGCGGCGCCAAGGTCTACGGCGAGGTCGTCGGCTACGCCATCAACAGCGACGCCACCGACTTCGTCCTGCCCGATCCCGACCGCCAGGCCCAGTGCATTCGTTTGGCGCTGCGCCGGGCGGGCATGAATGCCGACGAGATCGACATCGTCAGCACGCACGCCACGGGCACCACTTCCGGCGACGCCCAGGAATGCCTGGCCCTGCGGCAGGTGTGGGGCAACAACGGCCGGCACACGCTGCTGAACAACACCAAGAGCTTCATCGGCCACGCGATGGGGGCGGCCGGGGCGCTGGAATTGGCCGGCAATCTGCCCGCTTTCGACGATGGCGTGTGCCACGCGACGATCAACCTCGACCGCCCCGATCCCGAATGCGCACTGCCCGGGCTGGTGGCCAATCAACCCCGCGAGGCGGGCGAAGTCAAAGCCATACTGAACAACTCTTTCGGCATGTTGGGAATCAACTCGGCGGTAATTGTAAAGAAAATATAAAGCCGCGACCGGCGGTCGCGTTTTACGGAGAATGCGCCATGACGGCTGACGATATCAAACAAGCAGTGCTCAACATCCTTGGCGACATCGCGCCCGACGAAGATCTGAGCAATCTCAAAGACGACGTCCCTTTCCGCGAGCAACTCGAACTGGACAGCATGGACTTTCTGGACATCGTGATGGAACTGCGCAAGCGGTATCGCATTCAGATTCCCGAGGAAGAGTACACCGAGTTGGCCAGCATGGGCAGCACGGTGAAGTATCTCGAGCCGCGGATGAAAGACATAGCCAAGAGGTAGATTGGCCCGCTCTCCCATCGGGAGAGGGTTTGGGCAAGGGTTCAGGGTTCGGGGTTCAGGACTTGAAGTCCGCCCTATTTCGAGTTCTGAACCCTAATCCCTGAACCCCGAACCCTTATGTACGACACGATCATCATCGGGGCCGGAATGTCGGGGTTGGCGGCGGGCATCCGCCTGGCCCATTTCGGCCAGCGCGTATGCATCCTCGAGCGGCACAACGCCATCGGCGGGCTCAACTCCTTCTACCGGCAGCGGGGACGGACGCTCGACGTCGGCCTGCACGCCGTGACGAACTACACGCCCAAGGGCACGCGCACCGGCCCCTTGGCCCGGTTGCTCCGCCAGTTACGTTTCACCTGGGACGAGTGGGCGCTGGCCCCGCAGCTCGGTTCGGCGATCGCGTTCCCCGGCGTCGCACTGCGGTTTTCCAACAACTTTGAGCTGTTCGCATCGGAGGTCCGGCGGCATTTTCCACGGCAAGCGGATAACTTGCGGCGGCTGGTGGCCGAACTGGTCGATTACGACCGATTCGGCGAAGCGGCGGCGCATCGCTCCGCGCGCGAGGTGGTCGCCGGGCTGATCGACGACCCCTTGCTGATCGACATGATCTTCTGCCCCGTGCTCTTCTACGGCGGCGCCCGGGAACACGACATCGACTTCGATCAGTTCAGCATCATGTTTCGCGCGATTTTTCTGGAAGGATTCGCCCGGCCGATGGCCGGGATTCAGTTGATACTGAAGATGCTGGTCCGCCGCTTCAAGGAGCATGGCGGCGAGTTGCGCCTGCGGGCGGCCGTGCAGCGAATCGTGGTGAAGGACGACGCCGTGGAGAAAGTGGTGCTCGAAGACGGCGCCGAACTCGAAGCCCGCAACGTGCTATCTTCGGCCGGCTGGCCGGAAACCATGCGGCTGTGCGACGACGGCCAGGCAGCCGGGGAGGAGTCCGTCGGGCGGATGGCGTTCGTCGAGTCGATTTCCGTCCTCGACGCTCAACCGGCCGCGCTGGGACACGATAGGACGATGGTGTTCTACAACGACTCGGAGAAGTTCCGCTACGAAAAACCCGACGAACTCGTCGACGTCCGCAGCGGGATTGTCTGTTCGCCGAACAATTTCGCCTACGCGGAGCCGCTCGCCGAAGGCATGATGCGCGTGTGCATGTTGGCCAACTACGACCGCTGGGCGGCGCTCGACGCCGAGGCGTACCGCTTGGCCAAGCTCCGCTGGTACGATCGCATGACGGCCTCGGCGGTGCGGTTCGTACCCGACTTCCGCGGCTCGGTCATCGACACCGACATGTTCACGCCGCTGACGATCCGCCGTTTCACCGGGCACGTCAACGGGGCCATTTACGGCTCGGCCCAAAAACGCCCCGACGGCACCACGCACCTCAAAAACCTTTTCATCTGCGGTACAGACCAGGGAATGGTAGGCATTGTGGGCACGATCATCAGCGGGATCGGCATCGCCAACAAACACCTCTTGAAGAAGGGATTGTAGGAGGCGACTCCCGTCGCCGACTAGCCGTTTACCCCATCTCCTTCAGCACGTCGGCCAGCTTCTCGTACTGCGCCGCGTGGTTGTACGCCTGCGCCGATACCCGAAGGATTGTCTGGGGCTCTTCCGGCCAGAAGTACACAGGCGTTTCGATGCCGAATCGCGCGAGCAGGTCGTCGTGCAGGCGGTCGGCCGCGTTACACCCGACGGTGGCCGGCGCGGCGTAAGGCATCGCCATTTCGTCGGGCAGCCGCACGGCCGCCATCGAGCCCAGCAGCGATTCCGCGCACACGGGGGCAACGTCAAGCCGCCGACAGAGAATTTGCCTTGCCCGAATGGCCAGCCCGCGGTTCCGCCGCATCAGGGCCGCAATGCCGCCGTCGAGCAGCGCGCCCATGAAGCGGATGGCCTCGCCCACGCACAGCCAGGGCGTGGGGTCGAGCGTGCCCTGCCAATCGAAGGCGTCCTGAAAAGGCGAGTAGCCCGGTCGCGAGCGGTTCCAGCCGTGGCTGACGATCGGCGGCTGAATGCCGTTTTGCCGGTCGGGCCGCACGTGGAGGAACGCCGCACCCTTGGGCGCGCAGAGCCATTTGTGGCAGTTGCCCGTGTAGTAGGCCGCGCCGATGCGGTTTATGTCCAAGGGGATCATGCCGGGCGCGTGCGCGCCGTCCACCAGCGTATCGACGCCGCGCCGGTCCAGTTCCCGCGCGATCTCTTCGATCGGAAACACGATCGCCGTTGGGCTGGTGACGTGGTCGAGCATGGCGACGCGAGTCCGCGGCGTGACGCGCGCCAACACGGCATCGACCACCTGCCGCGACGATTCCACGGGCGTCGGGACCCTGGCTTCGACTACCACCGCCCCGGTTCGCTCGGCCACGTACCGAACCACGTTGCGGCAGGCGTTGTAGTCGTGGTCGGTCACGAGGAGTTCGTCGCCCGGCTGGAAACTGAGCGATCGCAACACGCTGTTGACCCCCGCCGTGGCGTTTTGCACGAACACCACGTCGGCCGGATCGGCGTTGATTAGTTCGGCCAGCGCGCCTCGCGACGCATCCAGCAGCGGCGGCATCTTCCGCACGAGAAACTCGACCGGCTCGCGCTCCATTTCCATGCGGAGTTGTTGCTGTCTTTCGAGCACTGCCCCAGGACAGGCCCCGAACGAGCCGTGGTTGAGGAACGTGACGGCCGGGTCGAGAAGCCAAAAGTCGGGATGGATGGGCGGGAAGTCATTGCGTTCAGAGTTGTCATTCATGGCCGTTTCTTGCCTTCTTCCGCCAACGTATCCTGCCACTGTTGGAGCAGTTGAAACGCCTGAAGCGGCGTGACGTTGTTCAGGTCCATGCGGCGAAGCTCGTCCACCAGTGGATGCTCGGCGGGGCCGAAGAGCGTCAGTTGCAGACTTGTCTTCTTCGGCGCGGCGGGACGCCGGGCGATCTTCGCCCGACCCTCGGCGTCCAGGTGTTCGTCCTCCAATTGGGCGAGGATTTCCTTCGACCGCTCGATCACCTCGCGGGGCACGCCCGCCAGCCGGGCGACATGGATACCGTAACTCTTGTCGGCCGCCCCCTCGACGATCTTGTGCAGGAAGATCACTTCGTCCTGCCACTCGCGCACCGCCACGTTGAGGTTCTTTACGTCGGCCAGCGATTTTTCCAGGTCGGTCAGTTCGTGGTAGTGGGTGGCGAAGAGCGTGCGGCAGCCGACGCGCTCGTGCAAGTATTCAACCACCGACCACGCCAGCGAAATGCCGTCGTAGGTGCTGGTGCCCCGGCCGATTTCGTCGAGAATCACCAGGCTCCGCGCCGTGGCCGTGTTGAGGATGCGGGCCGTCTCGGTCATTTCGACCATGAACGTGCTCTGGCCGCGGGTCAACTCGTCGCTGGCCCCCACGCGGGCGAAAATCCGGTCGGCAATGCCGATGGTCGCCTCGCGGGCGGGCACGAAACTGCCGATCTGGGCCATCAGCGTCAGCAGCGCCACCTGGCGGATGTACGTGCTCTTGCCCGCCATGTTCGGGCCGGTAATCAACAGAATCAAGCCGCTTGCGGCTTCGCATTGCCCGGCCAGCGTGTCGTTGGGCACAAACTTGCCCTCCGGCTCGACGATATCCAGCACCGGGTGGCGACCGTCGATGATCCGCAACACGGGCTCCTCGACGACTTCCGGGCGGCAATAATTCCGCTGCCGGGCCAGTTCCGCCAGGGCCACCAGCACGTCGATCTGGGCCAAGACCGCGGCCGTCGATTGCATCCGCCGCCGCTCGGCCGCCACCGTGTCGCGCAGTTGAACGAACAGCGCGTACTCCAACTCCTTGGCCTTCTCGTCGGCCGTCAGCACCTTCTCTTCGTACTCCTTCAGTTCCGGCGTAATATAGCGCTCGGCGTTCTTGATCGTTTGCTTGCGGATGTAATCGGCGGGAATCTTCTCGCGGTGCGCGTTGGTGATCTCGATGTAGTAGCCGAAAACCTTGTTGAAACCGACCTTCAGGCTGGCAATGCCCGTCCGTTGGGTCTCTTGGGCCTGATAGCGGGCGATCCACTGTTTGCCGCCGTGGGCCAACTCGCGCAGGGCGTCAAGCTCGGGGCTGAATCCCTCGCGGATGAACCCGCCCTCGCGGCTCAGCAGCGGGCACTCGTCGGCCAGCGCGGCGTCGAGCTTCGCCCGCAGGTCGGCGCACAGGTCGATCCCGGCCTCCAGCTCGTTCAGCAGTCCGCTGCGCCGCGCGGTAAGCTTGGCCTTCAATGCCGGCAGTGCCCGCAACGTGCGACCCAAAAAGCCCAGATCGCGCGGGCTGCAACGGCCGGTCGTTACCCGGGCCAGCAGCCGCTCTACGTCGTACACGCGGCGCAACGTCTCCTGCAAGTCATCGCACAAGGCTTGTTCACCGACCAGCTCCTGCACGGCGTCCAGCCGAGCGCGGATGCCGGCCGCATCGGTCAGCGGATTGCTCAGCCAGTCGGCCAGCAGCCGCGAGCCCATCGCCGTCACCGTGCGATCGAGCACCCAGAGCAGCGAGCCCTCGCGGCGGCCGTCGCGGATGGTGCGGGTGATTTCCAGGCTGCGCCGGCTGGCCTCGTCGATCTCCAGCGTGCCCGTGGTGCGGTACGGCGCCAGCCGGTCGATATGCTCCAGCGAGCTCTTCTGCGTCTCGGTCAGATAATCGAGTATCGCCCCTGCGGCGCGAATGGCTTGCGTGTCGACCGGCCCGTCGGAGAAGCCAAACCCTTCCAGTCCCGCCGTGCCGAAGTGCTTGGCCAGCACTTGCCGGGCGGTCGATTGCGAAAAGGCCCACGCCGGGCGGCGCGTCACCATCGTCCCTGAGAAAAAGGGGACAGTCCCCATTTGCCGGAACGGCCCGAAGGGTGCTTCGCACAAATGGGGACTGTCCCCTTTTTCCCCGTTGAGATGGGTCGGCAGCGGCTCGCCGTCGTCGCTCAACAGGCACTCGGCGGGGGCGATGCGCGCCAGTTGGTCGGCCAATTGCCCCCGCGGAAAGCCGGCCGCCACGAAACGCCCCGTCGAAAGCTCGACCCAGGCCAACCCCGCCGGATCGCCCGGGGCCACCGCCGCCAGAAAGTTGCTCTGGCGGGGATCCAACAGGGCGTCGTCGGTGACGGTGCCGGGCGTGACGATCCGCGTGACCTCGCGGCGCACGAGCCCCTTGGCCAGCTTCGGGTCTTCGACCTGCTCGCAGACCGCCGCCCGCATCCCCGCGGCGATCAGCTTGGCCAGGTAGCTTTCCAACTGATGGTGCGGAAAGCCGGCCATGGGGATGGCGTTTTCGCCCTTTTCGCGGCTGGTCAGTGCCAGGCCGAGCACCCGCGCGGCCGTCTTGGCGTCGTCGTGAAACATCTCGTAGAAATCGCCCATGCGAAACAGCAGCAGCGCCTCGGGACACGCCCGCTTCGCCTCTTCGTACTGTCGCATCATGGGAGTGACGGCCATGCCGACCATGCTAACAAGCGAACGAATAGGGGGGAAGGGGGAAGGCGGGTGTTCACCGGCACAAAGCCGCGACCGGTGGTCGCGCAAGAGCTACGAGGACGCGAACCCAATGGCTGTGATCAGAATGCGGGAACGCCCTCCCTGCGCGCATTCAGGAGCAACGGGCTTTGTTCTGTTAGAAACCGCTCCTCGGAAACAAAGGTGCAGGAGATCACGACATCGTGATGGAGAGACAGGGCGGCCGTTACAGCGCCCGTTCGCGATATCTCTGCGCCAGGTCGCACCGGCCCCTTCAACACCACCAAAACGTCAATATCCGACTCAGAATCGGCGCTGCCGCGGGCGTGAGAACCGAACAATACCATTCGCACCAACCGCGCGCCGTAAATGGCCCGAAGTTTTGGCCCCAACTCTCCCAAGATTGTCGCTGCGGTCCCGTTCATCGTTATTCGTTCGTGCGGTGTCCACTCCATCCGCAACAATTATAGCATCGCCGCCATGCTGGAGCTAGGTGGGGGTTTTGCCCCACTGCCACACCGCCGAGAAACCCGTTCCTTCGCCGACTTCGATCCGCACCTGTTCCGGCCGCGCGGCGCCGCGGGCTTTCAGTTCCGCGAGCAACCGTTGCCCGATGTACTCCGCCAGCAGTTCGGTCGTTGTGTTGGCCAGCGGCAGCAGCAGGCAATCATCCTTGGGCAACACCCAACGGCGGTCGGCGAAGGCGACTTCAACCTCTTTTGGCCCGGCGGAAACGCGAATCGCCGGATGTTGCCCGGGCAGAAGCACGCGATGGTCCAATTCAGACAACACCGTTTTCAGAACGTCGCGCACGGCGACAAAGTCGACGACGTACTGGTTCTCGTTCAGCGGCCCGCCGACCTCGGCGGCCACGCGGTAGCTATGCCCGTGGAGCCGCTCGCAGCCGCCGCCTTCCAGCGTGATGAAGTGCCCGGCCGAGAACGTCAGGTCGTCGTTGGCAACGCGGATGGTGTGCTTCATCATGGTTTCGTCATTCGTCATTCGTGCTTCGAGCTTTCTAAACAATCACGGAATGCTTTTCCAGAAACATTTGTACCAGCGGCACGATCAGCTCATACGCATCTTCTATCACATAATGCCCGGCGTCGGCAAGACGGTGGACCTCGGCCTGGGGGAAGAAATCGAGAAAACGGTCGAGGAACCGGGGGGTGAAACACCAATCGCGCATGCCCCAAATCAGGCATACGGGATGATTGCGGAACTTGGCCAGTCCGGCCTCGATGCGGGCAAGCGTGTCATAGGTCGGATGGCTGGGGTGCAGTGGAATGTCAAGGACGAACTCCTGGATGGCCAGCCGGTGTTGCCACGAATCGTACGGCGCCAGCAACCCGGCACGGACCGCCGGCGTCATCCGCCCGCGTTTGCAGACGGCCATTCTTAACGCGGCCCGCGCGAACAGGTTGAGCCCTTGCACGCCCAGCCGGCCCAACAGCGGCGTGCGGCAGATGCGAATCCGCCAGGGGCACCGGCCGCCGAGGAACGCCGCCGTGTTCAACAGCACAAACCGCGCAAACCGATCGGGCGCCGCCACAGCCGCCCCCATGCCGATAGCCCCGCCCCAATCGTGCGCCAGCAGCGTAATCTCTCGCAGGTCCAGCTTCTCGATGAACTGTCCCAGATCGGCCACCCGGCTCGCGAGCCGGTAGGGATAATCCTTGGCCGCCGGTTTGTCCGAAAGCCCGCAGCCAACGTGGTCGATCGCCACGACGCGATACCGGTCGCGCAGGGCCTTGATGATTTCGCGCCAGTAGAACGACCACGTGGGGTTGCCGTGAACCATCAACAGCGCCGGCCCGGCGCCTTCGTCGACGTAATGGCAGCGATGCCCGTCGAGCGCGATCTCGCGGGATTGGAAGGGGTACAGTTTGTGCCAGTCGCGGGTGGTTGTCATATTGCCGAAGTGTTGAACAGCCGGCGGCTGGCGTTACGGTCCCAGCACGCAGACGCCGTGTTGGAGGACATACTCGGCAAAACCGCCGCGTTCTGGATTCTCCAAAGCCGAGACGGGAAACAGATGGGCCTCGACATCCGAGCCGGCCTCGACATTCACCAACGCCATTGCTCTGGCGCGTTTCCGCATGTCCCAACCCTCAACCCCTTCCATGAAGGCCGCCACGTCGATGTCGCTCCAGGGACCGCTGCGTCCCTCGGCATGAGACCCAAAGACGTACGTGGCGCGAACGTCGCCCAGTCGCGCGAGTATCCTCGCCGCCGCCAGCGCCTTGCTTTCTACTCGATCATCGAGAGCAACCATGAGATCATTTCCTCCGTTGAAGCCAGTGTTTCGCCGGCCATCTCTCGCGTAACCGTCGAGGCAAGTCCTCGGATGTCCTCTGGATAGCGAGATTGGATATAGTAGGCCGAGAGTTCTCCGAGAAAGTGCGTGCGTTCGACAGGTTTCACGATGCCCGCCTCCTCCGCCAATCGCACGAGGTTGTGGATGCGCGGGGGAAGCGTGGCGGTTCGACTTACGATAATGGCCTTCAACGCCTTCTCGACCGCTTGTTGGCAGCAGAACAGCACATAGAGATATCGATTCGATGCCAGCATTGCCCGCGCCGTATCAAGATCGTACTCGGATTGCTCTGCCCAGTGTTTTGCAGCTTCACTCATGGGATTGTCTTTCGATGGCCCGGTGTCATGCCCGCGCTTGCGTGGGCATGTGGTTTTCTCCGGGTCAATCAGTTGGTCAACAACTTATGCGGATTTCCAATTCCAAGCCACCCCCCTCGTGTGTGTGGGATGGGCCGGGGGTGAGGGCGGAACCAGTTGGTCAACACCACCCCGAAATTTCCAATTCCACGCCTCCCCTCGCCTACGGGAAATGGGCCGGGGGTGAGGGCGGAACCAGTTGGTCAACACCACCCCGAAATTTCCAATTTGCACCCTTCTCCCTCCCCTCTCCGGCCTTCACTCTCCCCTCTACCCTCTCCTCCCTCCCCTACGTTTCACGTCTACCATCATGCGCTCCGCAGCCGGCATTGTCGAGGTCAAGAATTGGGCCAAGCCGTGCCTGAGGACACCCGGCGCAAAGCTCACCATGTTTCACAGACAGCCCAGTATATGCACCCGTTTCCTTTTTCCTCTTTGGGGCAGGAGTCTTGTGGCCGACAAACTTGAGATGTAGGATGATGAACTGTTGTGTGCCCGCCAACAAGGGGGGGTGTTCCGGCTGTTGGAGTTCGGGGAGTATCGCGGCAGCCGATCCTGCAAAAATAGGGAGCCGACCGATGCGCGACGCAATCGCAGCCTATGTGAAACTTGTAAGGGAGTTTGCTGATCACGTCAAAGGGAACGAGCAGGCAACAAAAAAGAGCCTCATTGAACCACTGTTCACTATCTTAGGTTACGACCTCGCCGACCCACGGGAGTGCGTGCCTGAACACCGAGAGGATTTCGGCCGTAACCGGTCAGCAAAACCTGTGGACTACGTGTTCATGCAGGCCGGAACGCCGATTTTCTTGGTAGAAGCGAAAGCGGTCGATCGCAAACTGGCCGGCTACGATGAGCAGCTCGCCGACTATTTCGCAAAGGTGCGCAATGTGAAGTTGGGAATACTGACTAATGGGATTCATTGGCGCTTCTTCACGGATTTCGAGAAAGACAACGTGATGGACCGGAAGTTGTTTGCCGAATGGCAGGTTCTCAGCGACGAACCGCCGCCCTGGGATTTCTTGACGCTGCTCCAGAAGTCGCAATTCGACGCCGAGTTGATACGGACGTTTGCGCAGAAGCGGTGGAAGCAGAACTTGCTTGTTGAGGAACTCGCGCGGCTCCTGGCGCCTGCACCCGAATTCATCAAGTTGGCCATCGCAAACATTGAGCCGCGCTACCTAAAGGAAAGTGTGGTTGAAAGCTGGAAACCCATACTCAAAGCGGCCATCGGAGAGTGGGCGAAGCAGCAACGGTTGTCGACGGCGCTGAGCAGCGCGACGACGGGTTGCGTTGGCGAGGCTGAGCCTTCAAAGAAGCCGATCGTTACGACCCAGGCTGAACTCGATGGGTTCGCGACAGTGCAGCGGCTGCTTGGCCCTGAGCGCCCGGTTGAGTACGAAGATATGCCCTCGTTCTTCAAAATTCACTTGCCCGGAAAGGCGTTTTGGGCCGTATGCCGCCTGGAGAACTTCGGCGAGAAGAAGCCGCGTGTACGGCTGCCCTTGCCCGCAGAGACCGCCGCACCACTCGTTCCGTCGCTGTCAGTAGTACCACGTGGACAACGGTGGTGCCGGATATCGCTGAACGATATCGCCGAACTCGAATTGCTCGGCCAAGTCCTATGCACGGTTTGGGACCAGCGGTGGGCAGCGTACGGCACAGGCGACGAAGCGTTGGAGGAATAACCGCGGCGGGGGAACTGGGGGAGGAAAAGGTGCAATCGGGGCTTGACTTTCATTTGTCACTTTGATTGCCCGGCCGGCGGCGGAGGGCGGGTTCATCGGCGGCTTCTTCCCTTGCCGAGCGTGCGCTTCAGCGCCTTGTCAATTTTCTCGACGGTCGGCATGGATGGTATGTTTCGGCCGGTTTCGATGCGGCAGAGAGTCTCCACGCGAATCCCCGCAAGCTTGGCCAACTGCTTCTGGCTTTGGTCATTCAAAAGAGTGTCTCGAAGCCCGCCGCTTGAAAATGTCGATCGTTGGTGAATGCCCGCTTGATGCCAAGCCGGCGCATCACGGCGAATGATATGCAGTCGACAACGCCGGGCTGGCCGACATCCCCTTGCCGATACGCCATCCAGGCTTGACTCCAGTCCTCGTCCGTGGGGAACACCAGCATTCCGCCGGATTCCATGCGCTCTCGCAGTCTGTCGACCGCTTGTCGATATGGACGCCGAGCGGATGCGTTGGCACACTCCAGCAAGACGAACGACGTCGTTGTCAACGCAGCGCCCGAGCGGTCGAGTTCCACGAATGCGGATTCCGCCGCTGGATGCCACTGGTCGCTGGTGTCCCATAGGGCGAGCAGACCAACCGTATCGAGAAATACCCTGGTCATGGCTGATGTTCGTCGTGCCGCGCGGCGACATCTTGCTCGCCCGAAGCATACCGCTCCGCCAAAATGGCATACACCTCATCCAAGCCCGTGGATGCGACACCAGACTGGACCAGCCGCGGCTCGAACTCGACCTCACACGGATCGGGCAAGTTGACGTGCCCAACGGGCCGAAAGACACCTTTTTCGTAGATTGCGTGAACATTGCTCATGGTATTTCACTCCCAAACTGGCACCCCTTATAGCCTATGGCATCCCATCCCAAATGTCAATCGGAGTTGTGCCCGTTCGGAACATCAGCGTGGCGACCGCCGATTGCGGCTTTGCGTGGTGGTTCAATCCGCGTTTGCCTTCGACACCAAATCCTGCCAGAAGTCGCGGGCCTGGCGGTGCCACTGGAGCGCTTCGCGCTGCTGTTGCGGATCGGCGAGCTTGATCTGCTTGGCCCGCTCGACGACCCAATCGAGGAAGAATTGGGCCGCCTTCTTGCTGATCCGCCGCTGGTAGCCGATCTCGACGTAATACGGCCCGGTCATGGCGAAGCGGTAGGTCTTGGGCACGTCGGTCACCGCGCGGACGAGGAACCAGCCGCTGCGGTCGAAGGCCAGCTTGGGCAGCTTGCCGATCTTGGCATACTCGTCGAAACGAATCTCGTGCTCGACGTGGCCGTCCTTGATGATCTCCAGATAAGTGATGGGATCGCGCGTGGAGAAGGTCAGGCCGATTTCGAATTCCAGCTTCGAGCCCTGCTCGGCCTGGAAGACGTGGCCGGGCAGTTGGCCTTCGACCGACGGCTTCATCAGCGGCCCGTTGGTGATGAAGACCTGGCCCGCCCGAAGGCTTTTCCACCACGCGTCGTAGCTAAAGTCGCCGTCAACGTGGGCATACACGCGGTTGTAGCCCACCGGGTTGGGCGTGTCGCCCGATCCGCTGCCCGCCGTGGGCGGAATGCGCAAGCCGCACTCCAGCAGACGGAAATAGACCTCGTGCGACCATTCGGCGTTTCCCTTGTACGACGCATAGCGTTTGCGGTCGCGGGGTTTTCCGTCGGCCTCGTCGTTGATCGTAGTCTCGCGGCAGATATGGCTGTGGGCGAGTTCGATCGAGTCGATCTGCCCGGCGGCCGCCAGCATGGGCAAGTCCCACCAGAAGGGCTTGCTGAGATCGACCCACAAATCGTGAAAAACGGGGACAGGCACCTCACTCCCGTCGTCTTTCGCGTGGTTTGTACTTGTTGGTTCGGAGCCAGTCCCCTTTTTCAACAGGCTGTTGGCGCGGGCCTCGGTGAGGTACTTCATCAGCGGCGGATACTCGCCCTCGGCTACGGGCAGCTTCAACGGCGCGGGCAGGTTCAACAGCAAGACCTCCGTGCCCGATCGGGCAAGGGCGCCGGCCGTCCACTGGTAATAGCGGTTGGTGTCGAAGCGGACCAGCGGCTCCTTGGGCAGCCGGCCGGTCAATTGGCTCTTGTCGTTCTGCCAGGCAATCACCTGGGCCACGTGCAGATCGTCGGCCTCCATCAGCAGTTCGATGTCGCGAATCGGCCGGCGAACGTCCAGGTCGCCCGACCACCAGCCGTCGGCCGCCATGTCGATGAACCGCCGCAGATCGACAGTCTTCGTGTCGTCGGCGAAGTGGTTGATCGTGAAGTATCCTTGGCGATCGAGATACTCCGGGCCGCGTTCGAGGAGGAAGGTATAATTACCAAGCGGCAGTTTGAGGAGGATTTTGCCCGGCACGGCGAAATGGTCGTGCCAATAGGGGACGCCGTCGGGCTTGCGGGGCTTCTTGTTGGGGCCCAGCAGGTGCATGCGGCAGGCGATGGGCTTGCCGGTGTCCTTGTCGACGACGGTCAGTTCCAACTGCCCGGCGGCGGCGAGAACCATTTGTCCCGTCAGCGCGACGAGCGTTGCAAGGGTGACAGCGAGGGTGGCAAGCTGGGCGAAAGGTTTCATACTCTTGTTGGGGTGGCAGTTATACTGCCACCCCTCGGAATCGCCGCAAGACAGGGGTGGCAGTACAACTGCCACCCCAACCAATTGGCTTTTCTGCCTCGCGGAATCAGGCAAGGTTATCCAGAAACAGGTTCCATCCTGCCAACGCTTACACAATAACTCTAGCACGCAGTGGACCCCCCCTGGAGTGGATTTGGGGCGGCTTGAAGTACCCCGCCTCTTACCCCTACAATAAAGCCACGCCGGCAACGATGCCGGAACCGTCAAAAGGAAGGGCGAAAGCGGCAAGATGGCTGAGGACTATTACAAAACTCTGGGGGTTCCGCACAACGCCTCGCCGGCCGATATTCAGAAGGCCTATCGCGAGCTCGCGCGGAAATACCACCCCGACATGAACCCCGACGACAAGACGGCCAAGAAGAAGTTCCAAAAGGTCCAGGCCGCCTTCGACGTGCTGAACAATGCCGAGAAGCGGGAAATGTACGACCGCTACGGCAGTTCTTTCGAGACAATGGGCGCCGGCGGGCCGCAACAGGGCGGCGCCTGGGGGGCCGGCAGACCGGGCGGCTTCGCCGGCGGGCCCGGTGGCTTCAACGTCGAAGACATCGACCTCAGCCAGTTCCTCGGCGAACGCTTCGGCCAGGAAGGGGGGCCAGGTCTGGGCAATATCTTCGGCCAGTTCCGCCAGGCGGCCGGAAAGTTCCGCAAGCCCTCCGCCACCCCGCGCCGAGGCGGCGACCTTGAGCAAGAATTGCAGATCCCCTTCGCTACCGCCATCGCGGGCGGAGAGGTGCAAATCGCCGTGCAACATGAAGCCGCCAAAACGGAAACGCTCGCCGTGAAGATTCCGGCGGGCATCGAGGACGGCAAAAAAATCCGCATCCGCGGCCAGGGCCGGCCCGCGGCGCGCGGCGGCACGCCGGGCGATATCCTGCTGACGATCCGAGTGGCGCCGCACCGATACTTCCAGCGCCACGGCAACCAACTCCACGTGTATGTGCCGGTCACTCTGGCCGAGGCCGCGTTGGGCGCGAAAATCGACGTGCCCACCCCGCGCGGAACCGTCAAGCTGAGCATCCCCCCCGGCACTTCCAGCGGGACGAAACTTCGCGTGAAAGGGCATGGTGTGGCCCCCAAGAACGGCTCGGCCGGCGACCTCTTGGCCGAAATCCAGATCGTCTTGCCCAAAAACCTCACCCCGGCCGACCGCGAGGCGATCGGGCAGATCGATCAACACTATGTCCAGAACCCGCGCCGCGACCTGCGGTGGTGAACATGGGTGAACAACGATTTCTTCCCGCCTATCGGGTGCGGCGCGGCGGCGATTTCCAACGCGCCTACCGGCGCCGGTGCAGCGCGGCGGACGAGCGAATTGTGGTTTATGGGCATCCCAACGGCCTGCCCCACCCGCGATTGGGAGTCTCGGCTTCGCGCAAGCTCGGCGGCGCCGTGGTGCGCAACCGCTGGAAGCGTCTGCTGCGGGAAGCCTTCCGGCTAAGCCGCCGGCAACTGCCCCAGGGGATCGACTTGATTGTCATTCCGCGCGGCGACGCGGAACCGGAACTGATGTCGTTGCTGGAATCGCTGCCGCGGCTGGCGGCCAAGGTGGCAAGGAAACTGGACTTGTAGGAGGCGCCTGTAGGACGGATTTCCTAATCCGTCCCGCGTTGGTGGACGGATTAGGAAATCCGTCCTACGGTGTGCCCTATGGCTACAGAAGGCTATGCCGATGGCTCGTTTGCATCTCACTCTTCGCGCAGTCTTGGGCATTCCCGGCCGGTTGCTGATCGGCATCGTGCGGCTGTACCAGTATCTGATTGGCCCCATGATCGGCCCGCGTTGCCGGTTCCAGCCCAGTTGCAGCGCGTACTTCATCGAGTCGGTGCGGAAATACGGGGCCCTCCGCGGCGCATTGCGGGGCATCTGGCGCATCTGCCGCTGCAACCCCTGGAATCCCGGCGGCTACGATCCGCCGTGAGGGTGGCAGCGAAGAACTTACTCCGGATTCGGCGTGTTTTCGTCTCGCAACATCTGCAGAATCTGTTCTCGTAGTATTGGTATCTTGTTCTGGACGACGTCCCAAACAAGATCGTAATCCACGCCGAAGTAATCGTGGATGAGCCGATCTCTCATGCCTGCAATGGCCCGCCATTGCACTTCCGGATATTGGCCCTTCAGTTCAGCAGGCACCTTCTTGGATGCTTCGCCGATGATCTCGACACTTCTGACGAATGCACGCAGGAGAGTCGCGTCGCCTTGGAACTGTTCTTTGCTCAATCCCTCTTTCATCGATGTGAGGTATTCGGCTTCGTCGAGGATATGGCGCAAGTACTCAAGCGGCGAGAGCGGCATACTCGACCTCCTTGAGGATATGGGGACCGATGTAGGGGCTGAGCGACTCCCTTGTCACAAGTTCGATGCGATGTTGCAGGAGGTCTTCCAGAAAGAAGGAAAGCTCCATGAAAACGTCGAATGACTTCTTGTTCGGCTCGAACTCGACAAGAAGATCGATATCGCTCTCGGGGTGCTGTTCACCACGAACGAAGGAGCCGAACAGCCCGATTCTGTATACGCCGAGCGCCCTTAGACGAGATCGGTTTTGACGGAGCGCGTCGAGAATGTCTTGTTTTGTATTGATAGTGGTTTGCATTGTGCATTGTCTTTCTGGCGGCTACAACCCGCCATGAGGCTTCTCGCTGCTTGTGGCCTGTGTTGTCCTAGCAAGAGAAGCAACTCGATTTGCGGCAATGCCGGCTTCATAGGAAGGTACATCCGGTTGCGAATGTGCCGCAATCCGCCTTCGCTCAATCAAACAGGTTGTCAAGAGAAACAACGAGAGACATGAGAATAGAATCACGACGGCCGCGATGCCATCCCCAAGCAATTTGTGGCTAACGATCAATTCTTTGAATAACAAGGCTCGCTCGCCATTGGCAGCCTTCGCCGCGTCGGATTGCGAATTGTCAAGGCAAGAATGCATAGCCTTCGCATACTTGTCTTGGATTTTTTGCTCCTCCCCCTTGTACGCCCAGATCGTTAGGGCGACGGCACCCGCGCAACCCAGGACAAACACGATAAAGACAAGCCACCAGATGATCCGTCCGATGTTCATTCCCTCCCGTCCCCTTACGTCGTTTAAGGTACCGGCTTCTTATTCTACCTGTCGCCCTGCGCTTACTCCCAGGGTATGGGAAAGAGGTCAGAACTATTTTCACCGCAAACAGCCCCGACGGTTTTCCGCCCTCGACGTTACTCAACGTCGATCCGGTAGCTCACGACCCACAACTCCAACTGATCGAGCTTGGCTTTCCAGCGCGCCTTGAAATCCTTCATCCAATCCCGGTTCTCGCTGGAGTCTGGGACGTCCACCACGATCCGGACCAAATTGTCCCGGTAGACCACCCCGCCGTGCCGCCAATGCCCCTCGACTTTCTGCGTCTCGTAGCTGGCGGCGCCAAAACGATCCACCACTTCCAGGACTGCTTCTGCCAGCCACTCCGATGGCACATCCCGCGTATCATTGAACTGCAACGGGAGCAGAACCTCGAACCGCCGCCAATTGCTGCTCATAGGTCGCCTTGCCTTTGACGGTGAAGGGAATGCTCTGGTCGCCCAGCGCCTCAAGAGCAGCTTCCGGGACCAAATGCTCTCCCGACTTCAGTACATGCCCCGAGAAGCGCCCCAACAAAAACGCCAAGGCCCGCTTCTCAGTGACGCGGTCCGGAAATGTGATAGCTATCATGGGACAGAAACCTCCTACAACTATCGTACCAGAAAGGCCACCTCATTGGAAGTCACTCGACCCACCCCGCAGCCGGACTTGGGCGTTATCCAGGTTCCGTAAATGCCCGCCATTATCGCCCCAGCCATCCCATTTATCCGACATTCCCAATTATCGCCATTCTTTGCTTATATCTCTCTCTTGACCCCACCGGGCCAAATCACTATCGTTCGCACCGCATAGCTCCCCGGAAAACCGGCAGGATGCCGGTCTGGCCTTTTCTCGTCGTGCCGTTCTTTTCGCGCGCGGCTGACAAGGAGTGCAAGGAAGCATGAAACGTCGGCAAGTACTTCAACTATTGTCTGGCGCCGCGATGCTCGGCATAAGCGGCTGCTCCTGGTTCAACGGACTGACGATGCGTTCGCAAAGTCCCGAGCCCGCGGAACCGGAGGAGCCCCGCACCCGCCTGGTAAGCGATCTGGCCGTTCCCTTTGGGATGCACCCGGTGCGGGTCGAGGCGGTGGGATTGGTTACCGGCCTGCACGGCACGGGCAGCGACCCCGGCCCCTCGCCGCAACGCGCCGCCTTGCTGGAAGAAATGCAAACCCGCGGCATCACCAACCCCAACACCGTGCTCTCCTCGGGCGACGTTTCGCTGGTCCTATTGCAGGGCGTGCTGCGGCCGGGCATTCAGAAGGGCGACCATTTCGACATCGATGTCCGCGTTCCCAGTCAAAGTGAGACCACGAGCCTGCGCGGCGGATTCCTGCTGGAAACGCGCCTCCAGGAAACGGCCGTGCTGGGCAACCAACTCCACCGCGGCAAGTTGCTGGCCCTGGCCAAGGGACCGATGATGGTCGATCCGACCGCCGACCCGAAAAAGGACCGCATTCTGCTCTGCCGCGGGCGAATTCTCGGCGGCGGCCTGGCGCTGAAGTCGCGTCCCTTGGGACTCGTGCTGACGCCCGGCCATCAAAACGTCATGAACAGTTCCCGCGTGGCCAACGCGGTGAACAAGCGCTTCCATACGTTCCAGAAGGGCATCAAGACCGGCGTGGCCAAGGCGAAAACCGACGAGTTCATCGAGTTGGTCGTGCATCCTCGCTACAAGGACAACATCGACCGATACGTGCAGGTGGTGCGCGCCGTGGCGATCGCCGAATCGGCCCCCGAGCGAATGCAGCGCGTGGCGTCGCTGCAAAGCAAGTTGCTCGATCCGGCCACCGCGGCCGACGCCGCCGTGCAACTCGAGGCGATCGGCTCCGAAGGCGTCGACGTCTTATGCAAAGGAATCAAGGCGAAGGACGCCGAGGTGCAGTTTTATGCCGCCGAGGCATTGGCCTATCTCGATCGCCGCGAGGCGGCCGAGCCCCTGGGCGCGATCGCCCGCGATCAACCGGCCTTCCGCGTGTTCGCCATGACCGCGCTGAGCGCCATGCAGGATTTCGCCGCGTACGAGCAACTGCGCGGCTTGCTCTCGGCCCCAAGCGCCGAGACCCGCTACGGCGCCTTCCGCGCCCTGTGGGCGATGAACGAGAAGGATCCGTTGGTGAAGGGCGAAAGGCTTGGCGGGCAGTTCGGCTACCACGTGCTCGACGTGTCCGGACCGACGATGGTCCACGTGACTCGCAACCGCGTCGCCGAGTTGGTCCTTTTCGGAACCGAGCAACGGCTGACCACCCCGCTGGCAGTCAACGCCGGCAACGACATTATGGTGACCAGTTCCGGCGGCGACGAAATTGCCGTCAGCAAATACACCGTTGCGGACGGCGACCAGAAGCGGACCGTATCGACCCGCCTGGACGACGTGATCCGCGCGGTGGTCGAGCTGGGCGGCACCTACCCCGATGTCGTCCAGGCCCTCCAAGAGGCGAAGAACTCCGGCGCATTGGCATCAAGGTTCGAAGTGGACGCCCTGCCCGAGGCCGGTCGCAGTTACGATCGGATCACCACAGGCGAGGAGGGCGAAGGGCAGCAGGGCGAGCGAGTTCAGGCCGCTGCCGCCAGCCCGCCGGCCGAACCATCCACCACGCGAGGGGTCGGCTCTAGTAATGCGGATGGGAATTCGGCGGAGAAAAACGGCGAAAACGCAGCTAAGGACGACGATTCCGACGCGAAAGCCAACACGAAGAAGGGCTTCTTTGCTAAAATACTAGGACGCTAACGGCCGGCGGGCAACGCCGCCGCTGTGTCCACCCACCACCCGTCTCCCCATGCTCAAGGCCCTCGAACTCGTCGGTTTCAAGAGCTTCGCCGACCGGACTCGGTTCGAGTTTCCTCCCGGTATTACCGTGGTGGTGGGACCGAACGGCTCGGGCAAGTCGAACATCGTCGACGCCATCAAGTGGGTTTTGGGCGAGCAGAGCGTCAAGAGCCTCCGCGGCCGCGAAATGGCCGACGTGATCTTTAACGGCTCCGGCAGCCGGCGGGCCACCAACGCCGCCGAGATTACGCTCACCCTCGACAACTCCAAGCATCTGTTGTCGATCGATACGCCCGAGGTCCACATCACGCGCCGCGTCTACCGCAGCGGCGAGGGAGAGTACCTGATCAACCGCAGCCCCGCCCGGCTCCGCGACATTCGCGACCTGCTCTCCGGCACGGGCATGGGCACCCAGGCCTATAGCGTGATCGAGCAAGGCAAGGTGGACGTGTTGCTGCAATCCTCGGCCCGCGATCGGCGGGTGATCTTTGAAGAGGCGGCGGGCATCAGCCGCTTCAAGCTGCGGAAAATCGAGGCCCTCCGCCGGCTGGAACGCGTGGACCAGAACCTGCTGCGGCTCTCCGATATCGTCGACGAGGTCGAGAGCCGGCTCCGCGGCGTTCGCACCCAGGCGGGCAAGGCCCGCCGATACAAGGAATACACCGATCGCCTCCAAGAACTGCGGACCCAGGTGGGTCTGGTCGATTGGCGGCGACTCAGCCAGCGGCTGGCCGAGTTCGAAAGCGAGTTGCAAACACTCCGCGATCAACGCGACGCCTCCATCGCCGAGGCGGAGTCGATCGAAGCGCAGCTCTTGGAGATCGACGGTCATATCGGCGAAACCAACGAGGGCATCCGTCAGGCGGAAGCCCAAATTGCCGCCAACCGCGAACGCATCGCCGCGGCCGAATCGACGATCGAGCACGAGCGCCGCCGCAGTGTCGACCTGGAGCAGGAGATCGGCCGGCACCGCCGCCAGTTGGTGGCGATGAGCGCCCGGGTGGGCGATCTTCAGCAGCAAGTTCACGACACCGCCGCCGCGCTGGAATCGGCCGAAGAGAACCAGCGCCAGGTCGCCAAACGCCTGGTCGAGGCCGAGCGGGGCCTGACCGAGGTGATGACCGGCGTGGAGCAGATTCGCGGCGAGAACCAGCAGCGGCGGGCCGCCTACATGCAGCAGATGCGCCTGGCCGCCGCGCTGGGCAACGAGAGCAGCGCCCTGGAGAGCCAGGTGTCGTCCGCCGCCGCTGCCCGCGAGCGCTGCGGCAGCCGCATCGCCGAATTGGATCGCACGCTGCACGACCTGCAAGCCGAACTGGAGGAATTGCGACGCCGCCGGGCGGAGTTGACCGAAAACGTGCAACGGCAAGCCCACGCGCTCGCCGACGCCAAAGAGCAACTCCTCCAGTTCCAGCAGCAGCATGCCGCCTGCCAGGACGAATTGGCCGATCTGCGGCAGCGGCAAAGCGGCGTCGTCGAGCGGGCCTCGCTGCTCGATGAACTGGTGCGGCGGCACGAAGGGCTCAGCGCCGGCGTGAAGGAAGTGCTCGCCCGGGCCGGCAACCCGGCCGATCCGGCGTTCCGCGACGTATGCGGGTTGGTGGCCGACGTGCTGCACGTCAGCGTCGAAGTTGCCCCCTTGGTGGAAATCGCTTTGGGCCAAACCGCGCAGCACATCGTAGTGGGCCAGCATGCGGAGCTGCTCGCGTACGTGCAGCGCGAATCGAACCGGCTGGGCGGTCGCGTGGGATTCGTGTGGCTCGACGCGCGGCCGCTCTTGCCGCCGGACGCCGAGATCGATCTCGAAGGGCGGCCCGGCGTGCTCGGGCGAGCCGATCGTTTTGTCGAGACGCAACCCCGCTTTGCGGCGTTGCTTCGGCGGCTGCTGGGGCGAACTTGGTTTGTGGAGAAGCTCAGCCACGCCATGGAATTGGCCCAAACGGTTGGCCGCGGCTTGAGCTTCGTCACCGTCTCCGGCGAATTGCTGGAGCCCGACGGAACCCTGACCGTCGGCCCCCGCAACGCCGGCAGCGGCCTGATCTCGCGCCGCAGCCAGTTGCGGGCATTGCAGGGGCAACGCGAGGAACTCGACGCCGCCATCGCCAAGCTCCAAGAGACCGCCGCTCGATTGGACCAGCAGATCGCCGCGCAGCAGCAAGCGGTCGAGCGGTGCGCGGCCGGGCATCAGCAAGCGGTCGACGCCCTGGCCGACAGCCGCGTGGCCATCACCGCCGCCGAAGAGCGACGCATCCAATTGGACCAGCAGCACACGGCCCTGCAATCCGAGTTGCAGGCCGCCGCCGCCCAATACGACGCCGCCCTGCAGCGGCTTGCCGAGGCGCGGCAGAAGCGCCAGCAGATGGATGCCGGGCTGAACGAAATGGAGTCGCATCTGACCCGGCTGGGCGAGCAGATCGACCGGCTCGAAGGACGGCGCGTCGTCTCCAACCGCGAAACGACTGAAATCAAAGTGGAGTTGGCCAAGAGCGAAGAGCGCCTGCGGAACCTCCGCGCCGGCATGCGGCAGTTCGAGGAGAACCGGCAGGAGCGGGATAAGGCCATCGCCGAGGCCCGTGAGCAGATGGCCGAATGCGCCCGGCGTGCCGAGAGTTCGCGGTGGAACATCTTGCGGGCCGAGTCGGAAACCGCCGATTTGTACCTCCGCAAGGAAACGTTCGCCGCGCAGACCATCAGCATGAGCAACCATCGCGAGGCGCTGCAGGAGCAACGCGCTTCGCTGGCCGCCGAGACCCAGAAATGCCACGCCCGGCTGCGCCGGCTGGAAGAGAAGATCCATGCCGCCGACCTGTCGGCCAACGAGGTGCGCCACGAGCGCGGCGCCCTGGCCGACCGGCTCCGCGAAGACTACGGCATCGAATTGGCCGAATTGGAGCACGAGCCGTCCGGCGAGGAGCAGCATCAGCGCGAAGGGGTGCAGCAGGAGATCGAGGAGTTGCGGCAGAAAATCAACAATCTCGGCAGCGTGAATCTGGAAGCGCTCGAGGAGCTCGAGCAATTGGAGACGCGCTTCAAGACGCTCTCCGATCAGTATCAAGATCTCGCCGCCGCGAAGACGTCGCTGGAAAAGATCATCGAGAAGATCAACGCCGACAGCCGGCGGCTGTTCTCCGAAACGCTAAGCACGGTCAAGGGGCATTTCCAAAACCTCTTCCGCGACCTGTTCGGCGGCGGCCAGGCCGACATCGCGCTCGAAGAGAACGTCGATGTCCTCGACGGCGGAATCGAGATCGTCGCGCGTCCGCCGGGCAAGGAGCCGCGGAGCATCTCGTTGCTCAGCGGCGGCGAAAAGACCCTCACCTGCGTGGCCTTGTTGCTGGCGATCTTCCGCAGCCGCCCCAGCCCGTTCTGCGTGCTCGACGAGGTCGATGCGGCGCTCGACGAAGCGAACATCGATCGTTTCACCCGAGTCTTGCAGGACTTCCTCGCCTGGACGCACTTCATCATCGTCACGCACTCGAAAAAGACGATGGCCTGCGCGAACACGATCTACGGCGTGACGATGCAGGAGTCGGGCGTGTCGAAACAGGTCTCCGTCCGCTTCGAAGACGTCAGCGACGACGGGCAAATCCTGCCCGAACGCCTGGCCAAAGAGGAAGAAACGCAAGCCGCATAAAACTATTGTATTCCTCACGCTCCGCGTGAGGTTAAGCGTGTATTCCTCACGCTCCGCGTGAGGTGAGGCGGCACAACCTCACGCGGAGCGTGAGGAGTACTTTGAAAAGCGCGACGCTAATTGATCTTCCGGTTCCCATGATCGCGAGCATCTCCTACGATTTTCTAGCCCCGCAGCGAATCGTCTTCGGCTGGGGCCGGCGCCGCGAGGTCGGCAAGCTGGGGCGAACGCTGGGCCATCGCGCGCTGCTGGTCTGCGGTTTGCCCCGGGACATCGCCGGCAACGTGCTGGACGAAATCGGCGGCCTGCTGCGGGCCGAAGGGATCGAGCCCGTGCCGCTCGCCGCGCTGCCGCACGAGCCGGAAGTCGGCGACGTCGATCGCGTTGCCGCCGAGGCGCGCGAACTACACGCCGGGGCCGGCGATTTCCTGCTGGCCGTCGGCGGCGGCGCGGCCATCGATCTGGCGAAGGCCGTGGCCGCCATGTCGGTCAACTGCGAAAGCCCGACGGTTCGGGACTACCTGGAGAACGTCGGCCGCGACTTGAAGATCGTCCATCCGCTGCTGCCCGTGCTGGCCATGCCGACGACGGCAGGCACGGGGGCCGAGGCCACCAAGAACGCGGTCATCTCGTGTTACGATCCGCCGTTCAAGAAAAGCCTTCGCGACGATCGGCTCATGCCGCGAATCGCCCTGGTGGATCCGGAGCTTACCGTGACGGTTCCGCCCGGCGTCACCGCGGCCGGCGGCATGGATGCGATCACGCAGTTGATCGAGAGCTACGTTTCGCGCAAGGCCCGGCCGATTCCCCGGGCGCTGGCGATGCAAGGGTTGAAGCTGGCGTTTCCGGCGATTGTGGAGGCGGTGGAAAACGGCGCGTCGCGTGGGGCCCGCGAAGCCATGTCGCACGCCGCGCTGCTCTCGGGCATGGCATTGGCCAATTCGGGGCTCGGCATGGCGCACGGCGTGGCCGCGGCGCTGGGCACGCACTGCCGCGTTCCGCACGGCGTCGCCTGCGCGCTGATGCTGCCGGCGGCGATCCGCGTCAACATGGAAGTGTGCCAGCGGGAATTCGCCGAACTGGGCGAGATGCTGAGCATTGATCTCTTGCACGGCATTGACGCTCTGTGCGATCGGGTGCGCGTGCCGCGCCGGCTTTCGCAGGTGGGAGTCGGGCCGGAGCAGATTCCGGCGCTGGTGAAGAGTTCCCGCGGCGCCAGCATGAGCGGCAATCCGCGCGATCTGTCCGACGCCGAATTGACGGCGATCCTCGAGGAACTCAAGTAACGGATGCAACCTCCGTTTAGCGGCCGACGGCACGTCGGCCCCTGTTCGGCCGCAAGCCGCCGCGGGCACCGCCGCGAAGTGGTGGTCGGCGGCTGCTAAACGTGTTGCATTGTTTTCCTGGCGGGCAATAGCTCCGACAAACGCCCCCGGATTGCAGTCCCGGGGGGCCTTGCGTGGCGCGCCGCCATCGGCTATGTTAAACGGCTGTTGGGCGTCGTGACGAGCTTCCGGCTCGTTGACGCGCCGCGTGTTGCCCACCCACGTTACCTTCCTACGGAGTCTCAGCCATGAAGTCGATCCGATTTTCGAGATTCGTTGCGGCGATGATCGTTTCCACGTCGTTGCTTTCCGCCATTGCCTTGGCAAAGGATGCGCCGTCGCCTCCGGCGGTATCGCCCGCCGCGCGGCCCGATACGGTGATTCCGTTGAACCGCGACTGCCCGCGACATCAAAACTTCAACGCCCGGGTGAAGCAGGGCAACGTCGATCTGATCTTCATCGGCGACTCCATCACCCAAGGCTGGGAAGGAAGCGGCAAGGCGGTGTGGCAAAAGTTCTACGCCAAGCGGAACGCCGTCAACCTGGGCATCGGCGGCGATCGCACGCAACACGTCCTCTGGCGGTTGGAGAACGGCAATATCGACGGCATTTCGCCCAAGCTGGCCGTCCTCATGATCGGCACCAACAACTCCGGCGGCAATAAGCCGGAAGACATCGCCGAGGGCGTCAAGGCCATCGTGGAAAAGCTGCGGGCGAAGTTGCCGCAGACCAAGGTGCTGATCCTCGGCATCTTCCCTCGCGGACCGAACAACCAGGACCGGCTGCGCCAAGTGAACGCGAAAACGAACGAGATCGTCTCGAAGTTGGCCGACGACAAGGCGGTCTTCTACCTCGATATCGGGCAGAAGTTTCTGAAGGACGACGGCACGCTGCCCCGCGAAATCATGCCCGACCTGTTGCACCTCTCGCCGCAAGGCTACACGATCTGGGCCGAAGCGATCGAGGCGACGGTGAGCAAGCTGATGGGAGAGAAATAGTCCTGCTCTCCCCTCTCCCAACCAACCTTCGCTCGGTGCCCGGAGAGGGAACATCAGCAGGAAATCCCGCGACTGCGATCCAAGCTGCCGCAGCCCGGGGACGCCGGCGGAGCGCTACTGCGTTGACTCCGATGCGGAAGACATTGCCACCGAGCGGTGGGCGGCGTTTGAGAAGGCCCAAGGCAACAAGTGAAGTAACAGCCGAAAAGAAAAAGGCCGAAATCCCCTGGAATATGCCAAGCGCTAGACTATTGGTGATAGCCCAGCGACTTGACCACCGCCAGCATTTCCTCGTACGTGATGAAGCGGCGGCGATGCAGCAGCTTGTACTGGTCGATCGAGCGGGCCAACTCGGCCGCATCGGGCGACAACTCTTCATGCGAGTTGGAAAACTGCCGGCGCTCGCAGATCGGCATCCGTTCCACCGCCACGGGGCTACGGCGATCGACGAACGAGACGGGCGACTCCAGTGTTTGAGACATCGACATGGCTACACTCCCTTCGGGACGCGCAAGAGAACCGGATCGGCGGACCTTCTACATAGTAATCCTAGCTTGTAAACCGACGCCGATATCCTTGCTTGACCCATCTATCCTGGAACACCGGGCCAAACGCAACGATTGCAGCGGTTGTGACGGCATTTGGGCAGCCAGCAGGAGTTGGGATACCCGTAGGACGGATTTCCCGTAGGACGGATTTCCTAATCCGTCCCGCTTGGTGGACGGATTCAGTAGTGTCCGGTTATAAGTCGAATAGTGACAACTGGTTACAGCAAGTGGTTTCGGGATTCGGGACAAAAGAAGTCGAAAGTGC